>Ga0210248_100021_pt1 | contig 141637 bp, 129 predicted proteins | sample ChrtobMetP3_32mM_FD_155493 | JGI IMG/M metagenome (GOLD analysis project Ga0210248, IMG submission 155493) | Chrysochromulina tobin associated microbial communities from unialgal haptophyte culture, Seattle, Washington, United States - P3_32mM | ecosystem: Host-associated > Algae > Haptophytes...
GAGGGAATCACTGGGTGAAGCCTCCGGCATGATCGAAACGGTGCGTGGTGCGGGCTACCGGCTCACGTCGATGAACAACACCGGGCGACCGGCGCAGGGCACCCCCATCTCCGCCACATGACCCGGCGCGCCATCGAGCTGTTGCTCCTGGTCGCACTGGGAGCGGTGCTGGGCTGGACGCAGGATTCACCGGGCTGGACCTTTGCCGGAGCGCTGGTGGGCGCGCTGGCATGGTCGGTGCTGGATGGCCTGCGCGCCCGCAGCTTCCTGCGTTGGCTCAACAAGGCCGACGTCACCCGCCAGCCGCGCCTCTCGGGCACCTGGGGCGAGATGGTGGACCGCTCCCGCAAGCTGATCAAGAAGCTGTAGAAAAAGGCGCAGAACAGCGACGCCCGGCTGGAGGATTTTCTGGCCGCCATCCAGGCCTCGCCCAACGGCGTGGTGTTGCTCGATTCCGCAGGCCGCATCGAGTGGTCCAACCTCACGGCGGCCAACCACCTGGGTTTTGATCCGCAACGCGATCTGGGTCAGTACGTGCGCAACATGGTGCGAAATCCGGCGTTCACCGCCTACCTCGCGGGTGGTGAGTTCAACCACGAGATCCAGATCGACGGCATCGGGCCGCGCCCCTCCCAGCCATCCAAGATCTCGCTGCAGATCCACCCCTACGGCAAAAAGCGCAAGCTCATGATCACGCGCGACGTGACGGCCGTGCAGCTGGCAGAAACCATGCGCCGCGACTTCGTGGCCAACGTCTCGCACGAGATCCGCACACCGCTGACCGTTCTCAGCGGCTTTGTGGAAACCATGCAGAGCATCCCGTTGGAAGAGGCCGATCGCACGCGTTACCTGAGCCTCATGAGCCAACAGGCCCACCGCATGCAGACGCTGGTGAGCGATCTGCTCACTCTCTCGCGGCTGGAAGGCAGCCCCGCACCCGGGCCGGGCGAGTGGATCGACGGCGAAGAACTGCTCACGCACGTGGTGCAGGAGGCCCGGGGTCTGACCCAGGCCATCTCGACGACGCAGCACCGCATCGAACCGGTGCCCGGGCCCGCGATCTGGGTGTCGGGTGCCAAGACTGAACTGCTCAGCGCCATGTCCAACCTGCTCAGCAACGCCGTGCGTTACACGCCAGGCGGTGGACTCATCGAGACCGGCTGGCGATTGCGCAGCGACGGCTGGGTGGAATTCTTTGTGAAAGACACCGGCCCCGGCATTGCGGCTGAACACCTGCCGCGACTGACCGAGCGCTTCTACCGTGTGGACCGCAGCCGTTCGCGGGAAACCGGTGGCACTGGTCTGGGTCTGGCCATCGTGAAACACGTGGCCCAGCGCCATGGTGGCCACATCGACGCCGACAGCACGGTGGGCGAAGGCTCCCGGTTCGCGATCGCCTTGCCGCCCAACCGGGTGCGCGAGCGCGTCACCGGCTGAGCCGGTTTCAGTTGCCCACGCGCTGGTAGACCAGCAGGCTTTCCTTGCTGTCGGTCAGGCGGCTGACCGTGGACTTGAAGGCCCAGTGGGTGAGTTCGACGCGTTGGTGCAACGTGGCCTGGCTCGCGGGGGCCACCACCATGCTTTGGCAATCGGTCCCTGCGTTGCCACCGCTGCGCACCAGCTTCAGTGCACCGTGGTACTGCAGCGCCGCAATCTGCGCTTGGCTCAAGCCGTCCACCACCACGCAGCCTTGCGCCGGCACCAGCGTGGCAATGCGCCGCGACACCGGGCCATAGCTGCGGCCAAAGTCCAGCAGGGGCAGCCACAGTGTCATGAGCAACAACCAGCACAGGGTGCTGCCTGCGGCGGGCAACACCAGGCTCTTCCACAGCGCCTGACGGTGTTTGCCCACGCGCCATGCCACCAACCAGAGCCAGGCACCGGTGGCCACCGCGCCCGCGAGGAACAACCACAGCGAGAACTCCGGCACAAAGCCGGGCGCGAGCTTGGCCACGTTGGCCGCGGGCTTGGCCGGCACACCGGTCTGCATGGCGAACCAGATCACCCAGATGACCAGTGCGCAGCCCGAGAAAAAGAGCAGCGTGAACCAGTCCACCAGGGCCGAAACGCTGCGCCTCAAGGTGGGCAGCGCAAAAGCGGCGAGTGCCGCCAAAGCGGGCAGGGCCAGCAGCAGGGCACGGTCGCGCTCGGGCGAGAGCGCGCTGTCCACCACGCTCACCACGGCCGCCCACAAAGGCAGGGCCACATGGGGCCGCAGCAACTGATGCCGCCAGCGCCACAGCGTCCAGAGCACCAGCGGCCAGGCCGGCCAGGTGAACCAGACCAGCAACTTGCCCCAACTGCGCCACTGCACCTGCGCCAGCGCGGTTTGCAGGGCCGGCACCGGCACCTGCCCGGCCAGCGTCGAGAGAACCAGGATCAGCACCAGCAGCGAGGCGGCCCAAACCAGGGGATCGCGCTGCGAAGGTGCTTCGTCTGAGAGCCACGCTGTGTCGGGTTCGCTGGCGTGGCGGCGTGAGAGCCACAGGATCAGCAGCAGGCCGCCGCCCAGCGTGGTCGCGATCCACGGCGCGCCGCTGAACACCAACGCAAGCAGCGTGACAGCCCACAGGCCGACGCTGCGCAGCGGTTGTCGATGGCCCGTGTGGGCCATTCGAGAGGCCGTCAGGAGCAGCAACGACACCAGCGCGAGCCGTGCCAGGTCGGGCGTGGTCTCATGCGACAGCTGGGCCAGGCCCAGACAGGCCATGAGCGCGAGCAAGCCGGCGTCGGCCAGCGCACGCGCGTAGTCCGTGGGTTTCGCCTCCCCGCCAAATGCAAACTGAACCGGCTGCGCAGCCGGCTGGCGCGCGAGGTGGTAAACCGTGTACCAGGTGCAAACCAGTGTGAGGGCCAGCAGCATCGCAAAAGGAACGCGGACGGCGAACTCGGGCGAGAGGAAGGGCAGCAGCTTGATGAACGCCGCCCCGAGCCAGTAAGGCAGCGGGCCGGCCTCTTCAACCGCCACCCCCAGGACCCGCGGGCTCCACCAGTCGCTGTGGCCCGCGGCCATCTCCAGCATCACACCGAAGGCGGACACGTCGGCGTTCTTCCAGGGTTCGCGCCCCAGAAAGCCCGGCAGCACATAAGCGACGCAGAACAGGAAGAGGGCGATCCGCGGCAAGCGGCGCACGGCCGACTGGGTGACGATGGCGGGGGTAGGCTGGTTCACTGCGGGGAATATACAAGGCGCCCGAGACAGCGGGACGGCAAGGAGGAATGCGCAAGACAGGCGAAAAAAAAGCAGCCGGGCAACCAGCTGCTTTTCTTGTGCAGGACGCAGCGCCCCGCAGGACGCTGACCGGCCAGCCGCTTACTTGGCGGCGGGCGTTGCCTTGCCATAGCGGTTGCGGAAACGCTCCACACGACCACCCATGTTGTCCACGCTTTTCTGCGTGCCGGTGTAGAAGGGGTGCGATTCGCTGGAGGTGTCCAGCTTGTACAGCGGCAGCTCGCGGCCGTCTTCCATCTTGATCATCTCTTTCGTGTTCGCGCACGAGCGGGTCACGAACTTGAAGCCATTGGAGAGGTCCTGGAAGCAGACTTCGCGGTAGTTGGGGTGAATGCCGTCTTTCATGACGTGTCCTTGAGGTTCAGGTGCGGCAGCCGCAGGGAAACCATTTCCCTGTACTTGTCGCAATTAGCAAAGCCTGCGATTTTAGCAGGAATGTCCGAATCAGCCGCCCCGACGCATCATGTCGAAGAATTCGGAATTGTTTTTGGTGGATTTCATGCTCTTGAGCACCATCTCCATCGCCTCGATTTCGTCCATGTTGTACATGAACTGGCGCAGGATTCGGGTCTTTTGCAGGATCTCGGGCTGCAGCAACAACTCTTCGCGACGGGTGCCGCTGCGGTTGAGCTGGATCGAGGGGAACACGCGTTTCTCGTACAGGCGGCGGTCCAGGTGGATCTCGCAGTTGCCGGTGCCCTTGAACTCTTCAAAGATCACCTCGTCCATGCGCGAGCCGGTGTCCACCAGCGCGGTGGCGATGATGGTGAGCGAGCCACCTTCCTCGATCTTGCGGGCCGCACCAAAGAAGCGCTTGGGGCGCTGCAGCGCGTTGGCGTCCACACCGCCGGTGAGCACCTTGCCGCTGGAGGGCAGCACGTTGTTGTAGGCGCGGGCCAGGCGGGTGATGGAGTCGAGCATGATCACCACGTCCTTGCCGAGTTCGACCAGGCGCTTGGCGCGCTCGATCACCATCTCGGCCACGTGCACGTGGCGCGCCGCGGGTTCGTCGAACGTGGAGGCGATGACCTCGCCGCGCACGGTGCGCTGCATCTCGGTCACTTCTTCCGGGCGCTCGTCCACCAGCAGCACCATGAGCACCACCTCGGGGTGGTTGGCGGAAATGGCATGGCAGATGTGCTGCATCATGACCGTCTTGCCGCTCTTGGGCGGCGCCACGATCAGCGCGCGCTGACCACGGCCGATGGGCGCAATGATGTCGATGACACGGCCCGTGATGTTCTCTTCGCTCTTGATGTCGCGTTCCAGGCGCATCTGTTCCTTGGGGAACAGCGGCGTCAGGTTCTCGAACATGATCTTGTGCTTGTTGTCCTCGGGAGGCAGGCCGTTGATCTTGTCAAGCTTGTTGAGCGCGAAGTAGCGCTCGCCGTCCTTGGGAATGCGAACCTCGCCCTCGATCATGTCGCCGGTGTGCAGGTTGAAGCGGCGGATCTGGCTGGGCGAGATGTAGATGTCGTCGGTGCTGGCGGTGTAACTGGTATCGGGTGCACGCAGGAAACCGAAGCCGTCGGGCAGCACTTCGAGCACACCGTCGGCGTACACCAGCTCGCCGCCCTTGGCGCGCTTTTTGATGATGGCGAACATCAGCTCCTGCTTGCGCATGCGGCCGGTGTTTTCGATCTCAAGCGCTTCAGCCTGCTTGAGGACTTCAGACACGTGCAGTGCCTTGAGTTCGTTGAGGTGCATGGAATTCACTCCGGGAGGGAGTTGGGTCGGGAACCGGGGGAGGGGGCGCTGGCGTCCGGATGTCGGACGGTGCGCAGATGAGAGGCGGGGTCTGTCTCGGATCCGCCTGCGGGAAATTATGACAGGAAAAGAATGCCGCTGAAAAGGTGCCCGGGCATTGCACCCAGGCACGCGTCGAAGGAAATCAGGCCAGTTGCTGGTCGATGAATGCGGTGAGCTGGGCCTTGCTCATGGCGCCGACCTTGGTCGCGGCCAGCTGGCCATCTTTGAACAGCATCAGCGTGGGGATGCCGCGGATGCCGAACTTGGCGGGCACGTCGCGGTTGTCGTCGACGTTGAGCTTGGCGATCTTGAGCTTGCCGTCGTAGGAGCCTGCCACTTCATCGAGGATGGGGGCAATCATCTTGCAAGGGCCGCACCACTCGGCCCAGAAGTCGACCAGAACGGGCGCCTGTGCGTCCAGCACGTCGGCCTGGAAGCTTGCATCGGAAACATGTTTGATCAGGTCGCTCGCCATGATTCATCCTAAAAAACGTTGAATGGGGAGGTTAAAGTTTGGGCACATGCGCGGGCTTCAAGAGCTTGAAGGTCACAGCCGGCCAACCGGTCCGCGCCATTGTGACAGAAACCCCCATTTCATGACGCCAGCCAACCCGCCTTCCGAATCCGGTCTTCCCGCCTCGCCCGGGCAAGAAATCGAAGGCGGTGCCAGCGGTTGGTCATCGCTGATCGCAACCCTGTCCCGGATGCTCGCAGAGCGTGGCATCGAGGCCGGCAGCGCGGTGGTTCTGGTGCCCTACGCACAGCTCATGGACGTGGGCCGGCGCGCCTGGTCCACCCACCATCCCGATGGCTTTGCGCCGAGGTTCGAGTCGAGCCGCAACTGGGCGGCATCGCTGCAGCCCTTCATGCCCGGCCCCACCGACCTGACCATGGACATGGCGCGCGACAGCCTCGTGGCCTCGGCCTTCATCGATCGCGTGGCGCCTGCGCGGGCCGACGCCGAGTTGCGCGCGGTCATGGTCACGCGCCTCGTGGAAGCGGCGCGACAACTCGCGCCCCTGGCCGCCGCGCAGCCCCCCGAACACCGCGCAGCCTGGGCCGAATCGTTGCGCCAGGACCTGTTGCCGGGCCCGGCCTCGCTGCAGTGGGAAGGTTTGGTGGCCACACTGGCGCTGACCTGGGCCAGCACATCCGCCTATGCCACCGACGTGTTGTGGAGCCCGCAGGCCCGTCCGGGCTCGGGCGCGCAGGCGCTGGTCATGCTGCAAGGTTTCCAGACCGATCCGCTGGCCGCTGCGCTGGTGAAGCATTGGGGAGCGCGCGTGCTGAACCTGTCGTGGAGCCTTGACCCTTCAGGTGACCCGGATGTCGCCCTGCACGCTTGCGGTGACGCCGAGGACGAGGCGCAGCGGGCTGCTGCCTGCGTGATCGCGCGCATCAACCAGGGCCATCAGCCCGTGGCGCTCATCGCCACCGACCGCCTGCTTATGCGGCGCATCAGCGCGCTGCTGCATGGTGCTGGCGTGGCAGTGCGCGACGAGACCGGCTGGAAACTCTCCACCACCCACGCCGCCGCCCAACTCATGAGCCTGCTGCGCGCGGCGTCACCGCGTGCTTCCATGGACGATGTGCTGGATCTGCTCAAACAAGCGCCACGCTGGCCAGAGGAATCCGTGCTCATGCTGGAGCAACTCGCTCGCGAAGCCGGTGTGTCGCAGTGGCGCGCCGCCGTGCGCACGGCCAGCCTGGCACATGCCTTGCCGGAAGGGCTGACCGACATCCTGGGCGCCCTGCAGGCGCCTCGCAGTCTGGTGCAATGGCTGGATGCGGGGGCGAAAGCCTTGAAGGCCACCGGCTTGTGGGACGCGCTTCAGGCGGACGCGGCAGGTCAACAAGCCTTGCAGGTGCTGCGGCTGGAAGAGGGCGCAGCGCGCGAACTCGCCGACATCGACGAAGCCTCGCTCACGGCTGCGACCAGCCGATCCTCCGGGCGCAAGCCGCTGGCCCCGTTCGCGGCCTGGGTACGCGACGTGCTGGAGGGCGCGACCTTCATGCCGCGCGGCACCGGCGAGGCGTCGGTGGTGATCCTGCCGATGGCGCAGATGCTCGGCCGCACGTTCGCCGCCACGGTGGTGCCCGGTTGTGACGAGGTGCACCTCAACCCCAGCCCCGAGCCGCCGGGCTCGTGGACGGCAGCGCAGCGCGAGTTGCTGGGCCTGCCATCGCGCGAGACCCTGGCCCTGGCGGCAGCGAGCGCCTGGCAGTCGTTGTTGCGCATGCCTCGGCTGGACGTGTTGTGGCGCACACAGGACATGGGTGAGCCGGTGATGCCGAGCGCCTGGGTGCTGGCGCTGCAATCCGAGGTTGCGCACGGCTCAGACGACCCGCGCACACCGACGGCGCTGGTGTCAGCCCCTTCCGTGCGCCCCGGGCCCTCGGCCGCCGACGTGTTGCCCGGCTCGCTGTCGGCCAGCGCCTACCAGGACCTGCGCGATTGCCCCTACAAGTTCTTTGCATTGCGCCAGCTGCGGCTGGTCGATGCACCCGAACTCGCAGCCGAGCCCGACCAGCGGGACATGGGCAACTGGCTGCACGCGGTGCTGCGTGCGTTCCACGAACAACGCGGTGATGCACGACCCGGTGTCGATGCCGACCGTGCGGCGCTCGACCAGCTCGCCCTGGAGACCGCAGCTGCCATGGGGTTGAACGCGGGCGAGGGTGGGGCGGGCTTCCTCCCTTACGAGGTGGTGTGGCCCGCCACGCGCGATGGTTACCTGGAATGGCTGGCCACGTTCGAAGCCACCGCCGATCGGCCAGGTCCACGTTTCGTGGAAGCTGAAGCGGTCATGACATCCAGCGTGGGCCCGTGGAAGCTCTACGGCAAGCTCGACCGCGTGGACGCGCAGGACAGCCCGGAAGGGCCGATCCCGTTCGTGATCGATTACAAGACCGAAAGCCGCAAGACCACCACCGACCGCTTGAAAGAACCGCTGGAGGATGTGCAGCTGGCGTTCTACGCGGCGCTGCTGCCCGACGACACCTTGCGCGCTGCCTATCTGAGCATCAACGACCGGCCCGGCTCGACCGCGAACGACGGCGCCACGAAACTGGTGGAGCACACCGAGGTGCTGGAGGCGCGCGAGCAGTTGCGCGTCGGGCTGTCGCACGACATGGCCCGTGTGGCCGCCGGCCACCCCATGCCCGCGCTGGGCGAAGGCCGCGTGTGCGAGTTCTGCAAGGCGCGTGGCCTGTGCCGCAAAGATTTCTGGAGCCTGGCATGAGCGGGGCGGCCTACCAGATCAACGGCGCACCGGTGTCGCGCGAAGCGTTCTATGCGCTCGCCTGCGACCCCGCGCGCAGCATCGCCGTGGAGGCCTGCGCCGGCGCGGGCAAGACCTGGATGCTGGTCTCTCGCATCCTGCGCGCGCTGCTCGACGGCTGCGCACCGCAAGACATTCTGGCCATCACCTTCACCAAGAAGGCCGCGGGCGAAATGCGCAAGCGCCTGGGCGAAGAGCTGCGGCGCTGGGCCTACCTGTCCGATGCCGAACTGGTCGATGTGTTGCAGCAACGCGGCCTGAGCGCCGCCGACGCCGGGCGCCGTGTGCCCGAGGCCCGCAGCCTGCACGCGCGGGTCACGGCCCTGGGCCGGCCGGTGCAGGTGCGCACCTTCCACAGCTGGTTCGCGGCCCTGCTGCGCGGCGCGCCGCTGTCGGTGCTGCAGGAACTGCAGTTGCCCGTGCTGTACGAACTGCTCGAAGACGACACGCAGGCGGTGGAACAGGTGTGGCCGCGTTTCTACGGTGCACTGGCAGCGAGCGCAGCCGACCGCCAGGACTTTGTGGACGCCGTGACAACGCACGGACGTTTTCAGACGCAGCAGGCGCTGCGAAAGGCCTTGCAGAAACGCGTGGAGTTCGCGTTGGCCGATGCGGCGGGCGTGGTGCAAAGCTCGGTGGATGCGATGGCCGAGCGGTTTCCCGAGTTCGCCGGTTTTGACGATCCGCTTCAATGGCTGGTGGACCACGGACCCTCCCACAGCCTGCTGTCCGGCGCCGCCATCGCACTTGGCCGGGCCAGCGCCGTGACCTTTGCCGCCAAGGGTGTCGAGCTGGAAAAAGCCCTCACCGGCCTGAACGGCGCCGGCGTGATCGACGCGCTGCTCACGCAGAAGAACGAACCGCGCAAATTCAGCGACAAGCTCGCCGGCATCGAGCAGGTGCGCGCCGCGCAAGAGCTGGTCATGCGCGTGCTCGCCGCCCGCTCGCAGCACCAGGCCTGGTTGCACCACCAGCGCATGGCCAGGCTCACGCGGGTCTTGCTCACCAGCTTTGCCGCGCTCAAGCACGAGCGAGGCTGGGTCGACATGAACGATGTGGAGTCCGCCGCGCGCCGCCTGCTGGGCGACGCGGAACTCTCGGGCTGGTTGCAGCAGCGGCTGGACGCGCGCGTGCGCCATGTGCTGATCGACGAGTTCCAGGACACCAACCCGCTGCAGTGGCAGGCGCTCTACGGCTGGCTCTCGGCCTACGCCGGTGCCGGCCCGGGCGAGGCGCCTTGTGTGTTTCTGGTGGGCGACCCCAAGCAGTCCATCTACCGTTTCCGCCGCGCCGAGCCGCAGGTGTTCAAGGCCGCGCAGGCCTTCGTGGTGCAAGGTCTCGCGGGTGCGCTGCTCAGTTGCGACCACACCCGCCGGTGCGCACCCGCCGTGGTGGACGCGCTCAACAGCGCCATGCTCGCTGCCGTGCAGGCTGGGGAATACAGCAGCGACTTCCGCCAGCACACCACCGAGAGCCACGAGCCGGGTGAAGTGGTGGCCTTGCCGCAGGTGCCGCGCAGCGCACGCGAGCGCGACGGCGGCGCTGGCGGTGAAGCCACCTGGCGCGACAGCCTGACCACGCCACGTGTGCTGCTTGAAGACACCATGTCGGCGCTGGAGGCGCGCCAGGCGGCCGACTGGATCGCCGCCGAGATCGGCTCAGGCCGTTTGAGCCCCGACGGCCTGATGGTGCTGGCGCGCCGTCGCGAGCGCCTGGCCTGGATGTTCGAGGCGCTGCGCGAGCGCGGCATTGCCAGCGAACAACCCGAGAAGCTGGACCTGTGTGAATCTCCCGCGGTGCAGGATGTGGTGGCGCTGCTGGATGCGCTCGTGTCGACCCGCCACGACCTGAGTCTGGCGCGCGCGCTGAAGTCGCCTTTGTTCGGCTGGAGCGACGAGGCGCTGGCCTGGGTGGCCCGCTTGCAGCAGCACTGGACCGTGCGGCCCGGCGCAGACGCCAAACCCGTCAAACCCTCGTGGTGGGCTGTGCTGCAGCACTTCGCCGGTTTGCCCGCGCACGAAAGAACCTCCGTACCGTCGGTGCCCGACCCGATGGCGCAGGACTTCACCGACACCGCCGCGCGGCTTCTGCGCTACCGCCAGTGGGTGCACAGCCTGCCGCCGCACGATGCCCTCTCCGCCATTTACGGCCACTGCGACGTGCTCGCGCGTTTTGCCCAGGCCGTGCCCGCCAGCCAGCGCGCCGGCGTGCTGGCGCAACTGCGCGACCTGCTGGCCAACGCACTCGCGCAGGACGGCGGGCGTTTCCTCACCCCCTACCGCTTTGTGCGCGCGCTCAAGGCCGGCGGCATCAAGGCCACGCCCACGCACAACCCCGGCGCTGTGCGCCTGCTCACCATTCACGGCGCCAAGGGCCTGGAAGCCGACACCGTGCTCATGCTCGACACCGACACCGGCTCTTCGCGGCCCGAGAGCATGGGCGTGCTGATCGACTGGCCGGGCGAAGCACCGGTGCCCAAGCGCTTCGTGTTTCTGGCCAGCGAGAAGAACCCGCCGGCTTGCGCCGCCAGTGCGCTTGCGCAGGAACAGCAAGCCCGTTCGCTGGAAGAACTCAATGCCTTGTACGTGGCGCTCACGCGGGCCGAGTCGCGCCTGGTGATCTCCAGCTTCGAACCACACGCACGCGGCAACGCGACCACCTGGTACGAGCGCTTGTTGCCGCTCACACAACCGCTGGAGGCACCGCCTGAAGCAGCAGGGCACGCGCTGGCCGACACGTCAAAGACCGATGCCTTCAGCCTGCTCGCGCTGCCGACGTTGACGCAGGTTGCCGGCACGGCAACTCCCGCGCCTGTCGACCCTCTGCCAGTCGACGACGAGCGCACCCGCATCGGTCTCGCACTGCACCGCCTGCTGCAGTGGCATCCCACACCCGCGCAGGGCTTCGACTGGAGCGCCGCCCACACGCAAGCCGTGGCCCGCGAGTTCGCGCTCAGCCCCGCCCAGGCCACTCAGGCGCAAACCATGGCGCGGCGCATCGTGCAAGGCGAAGCCGCGTGGGCCTGGGACGGTGCCGTGGTCGACACCACCGGCAACGAGGTCGACATCTTTCATGCAGGCGAGCTGCTGCGGCTGGACCGCCTGGTGCGCCGCGCCGACACCGGCGAATGGTGGGTGCTCGATTTCAAGAGCGCGGAGAACCCGGAGCTGCAGCCAGACCTGCTGACGAAAATGCAGCGGTATCGTCAGGCGGTCCAATCCGCTCGGCCGGGCGCCACGGTGCGTCTGGCCTTCATCAACCTGCACGGTCGACTGATCGAACTGCAAGACCCATCGATCACCTCATGAACGACCTCAACGCAAAGCCATCCCTCAACGTGGACGTGGCCATCGTCGGCGGCGGTCCCGCCGGTCTCATGGCCGCCGAAGTGCTGAGCCGTGCCGGCCTCGCCGTGCACCTGTTCGACGCCATGCCTTCGGTCGGGCGCAAGTTTTTGCTGGCCGGCAAGGGCGGCCTGAACCTCACGCACGCCGAACCGCTGGACGACTTCGTCACCCGTTACGGCGCGGCACAAGACCGCGTGCAGCCCCTGCTGCAGCACTGGGGGCCACAAGCCGTGCGCGACTGGGCCACCGGCCTGGGCATCAGCACCTTCGTGGGCACATCCCACCGTGTCTTCCCCACCGACATGAAAGCCGCGCCCCTGTTGCGCGCCTGGTTGCATCGCCTGCGCCATCCCGGCGAAGGTGGTGCGCCTGTGGTGTTCCACATGCGCCACCGTTGGCAAGGCTGGAGCAACGGCAATGGCGGACCCCTGGTGTTCCATGCGCCGTCCGGCCAGGTGCAGGTGCAAGCCCGCGCCACCGTGCTTGCCCTGGGGGGGGCCAGCTGGGCGCGCCTGGGTTCGGATGGCGCCTGGCTGCCGTGGCTTGAAGCGGCCGGCGTGTCGGTGAGCCCGCTGCTGCCGAGCAACTGTGGCTTTGAGGTGGCCGGCTCGGCCGCCCACGGTGTGGCGCAGGGCTGGAGCACGCACTTCAGCGAACGCTTCGCCGGTCAACCGTTCAAGTCGGTGGCCATCCGCGCCACCGACAGCCAAGGTCAGCAGTTCCACCGCAAGGGGGAATTCGTGGCCACCGCCACCGGCGTCGAAGGCAGCCTGGTCTACGCCGCCTCCAGCCTGCTGCGCGACGAGATCGCGCGCACCGGCCAAGCCAGCTTCGAACTCGATTTGTTGCCGGACCGCAGCGCCGAGCATGTGCTGGCTCAGGTGCGCCACCCGCGCGGATCGCGCAGCTTGTCAAGCCACCTCAAGAGCCGGCTCGGGCTGGACGGCATCAAGATGGGCATCCTGCACGAGCGGCTGGACAAGGAGGCGATGCACGATCCGGTCAGGCTCGCGCAAGCGATCAAGTCCTTGCCCATCACCGTGAGCGCAACCCGTCCGATCGATGAGGCGATCAGCAGCGCGGGTGGTGTGCGTTGGGAATCCCTGAACCCGGACCTGATGGTCGAGGCGAAGCCCGGCTTGTTTTGCGCGGGTGAAATGCTGGACTGGGAAGCCCCCACCGGTGGTTATCTGCTCACGGCCTGCATGGCCAGTGGTGTGGTGGCGGGGGAAGGCGTGGCGCGCCACCTTCATCAGACCGGCCCACTCTGAAAATAGAAACGCGCCCCGGGGGCGCGTTGGTCGAATAAGGTGACGAGCCTTGACCCCGGCACTGGATTCACAGTTAGGGCTGCTTGGTTCCCCACCTGACCCGGTTGGCCGCTTCACCATGCGGGAAGGCCCGTCGAGGGTGATTGTAGGCGATGCGCTGTGGTGTCGCAGGGCTTGGGCCCACAACCCGCCGCTTAGAATCGACCGCATGTCCTATGTCGTTCTGGCCCGCAAATACCGCCCGCGCAATTTCACCGAAATGGTGGGTCAGGGCCATGTGGTTCAGGCCCTCTCGAACGCACTGACCACCCAGCGGCTGCACCACGCCTACCTGTTCACCGGCACGCGCGGCGTGGGCAAGACCACCGTCTCGCGCATCCTGGCCAAATCGCTCAACTGCCTGGGCACGGACGGGCAGGGCGGCATCACCGCCGAACCTTGCGGTGTGTGCCAGGCCTGCACCGACATCGACAGCGGCCGCTTCGTGGACTACACCGAACTCGACGCCGCCTCCAACCGCGGCGTGGACGAGGTTCAGGCGCTGCTGGAACAGGCGGTCTACAAGCCGGTGCAGGGCCGCTTCAAGGTCTTCATGATCGACGAGGTTCACATGCTGACCAACACGGCGTTCAACGCCATGTTGAAGACGCTGGAAGAACCGCCCGAGTACCTCAAATTCGTGCTGGCCACGACCGACCCGCAAAAAGTGCCGGTCACCGTGCTGTCGCGTTGCCTGCAGTTCAACCTGCGCCCGATGGCGCCCGAGACGGTGCAGCAACACCTGGTGCAGGTGCTGCAGGCCGAGCAGGTGCAGGCAGACACCCAGGCGCTGCGCCTGATATCGCGCGCGGCGCGCGGCTCCATGCGCGACGCGCTGTCGCTCACCGACCAGGCCATCGCCTTTGGTGGCGGCCAGTTGCAGGAGTCCACGGTGCGCCAGATGCTCGGCGCGGTGGATCGCTCGTATGTGTTGCGGCTGATCGATGCTTTGGCGCGCGCCGATGGCGCGACGGTGGTCGACACCATCGACGCCCTGCGCCTCAACGGCCTGAACGCCGCCACCACGCTGGAAGACATGACCGGCGTGCTGCAGCGCATGGCGGTGCTGCAGGCCGTGCCCGGTCGCGCGCCGGCCGATGGTCTGGAAGATCCCGACGAGGTCGAGATCGAGCGCCTGGCGGGCAGCCTGCCGGCGGACGAGACCCAGTTGCTCTACAGCCTGTGCCTGCACGGCCGCGCCGAACTCGGCCTGGCCCCCGACGAATACGCCGGCCTGACCATGGTGCTGTTGCGGCTGCTGGCGTTCAAGCCCACGGGCGCGGCGGTCGCCGCGGCGGAAAAAAAAACTCTGAAAGTCGCTGAAGCTCGGCCGCCGGCGACGGTTGTCGCCGCGCCAGCGAGTGCACCGGCGGCAGCGCCCGACGCACCGGTTGCGGCGGCATCCGCGCCGAAGCCTGCACCGGTCGTGCCTCCCGTTGTTGCCGCGCCGGTGCAAAAATCCGCGCCGGTCGCCGCCCCCGCCAGCGCGGCGTCGGCACCACCCGAGCTGGACGAGGCACCCTGGCCCGACGACGACGGCCCGCCGTGGGAGGAGATCCCCGACACCGCACCGACCCCGAGCCGCACCGTGGCGATTCCGGTGCGCGACGCGGGCGAGCCGGGCCGCGCCGACCAGCCGCAAGTCCGCGTGTCGGCAGCGCCCTCGGGGCTTGCGCCGATCGTGCCGAGCGAGGAGGGCGACTTCTGGTTCGATGCCGTCATGCAACTGGTGCGCGCCGAGGCGATTTCGGCGCTGGTGCGCGAACTCGGCCTGCAGTCGCAACTGGTGGCGCGCGACACCGACCGCTGGGTGCTGCGCGTGGAGCGTGAATCGCTCAACCAGGGCAACAGCCGCGAGCGCCTGGCCACCGCCTTGCAGACGATCGGGCATCAGGTGCGCCTGGTGGTCGAGATCGGCACCGTGTCCGACTCACCGTCTCGGCGCCTGGCGCTGGAGGCCGAGCGGCTGCAGCGCGAGGCCGAGGCGCAGATCCTGGGCGATCCGTTTGTGCAAACCATGATGCGCGACTTTGGCGGCAGAATCGTCCCTGGCACGCTCAAGGCCGTATGCGCCTGAGCTCTCTCATTCCATCCCACACAGAAAGAAACACAGCATGTTCAACAAAGGACAACTCGCCGGCCTCATGAAGCAGGCCCAGGCCATGCAGGACAACCTGAAAAAGGCGCAGGACGAACTGGCTTTCGTTGAAGTCACGGGCGAGTCCGGTGCCGGTCTGGTCAAGGTGCTCATGACCTGCAAGCACGATGTCAAGCGCATCACCATCGACCCCAGCCTGCTCACGGACGACAAGGACATGCTCGAAGACCTGGTGGCCGCGGCCTTCAACGCCGCGGTGCGCAAGGCCGAAGAGACCTCGGCCGAGAAGATGGGCAAGATCACCGCCGGCATGCCGGGCCTGCCCGGTGGCATGAAGTTCCCGTTCTGATCGCCACCGCATTGCATGGCCGAAGCCCATTCCCTTGAGCATCTGGTTCAGGCGTTGCGCCGCCTGCCGGGGGTGGGCGTCAAGTCGGCCCAGCGCATGGCATTTCATTTGCTGCAGCACGACCGCGAGGGGGCGTTGGCCCTGGCGCGGGCACTGGACCACGCGGCCGCCACGGTGCAGCACTGCGCGCTGTGCCACACCTTCACCGAAGACACCCTCTGCCACACCTGCCTGGACCCGCGGCGCGACCGCAGCCAGTTGTGTGTGGTGGAAACGCCGGCCGATCAGGCCGCCATGGAGCGCACGGGCGCGTACAAGGGCCTGTTCTTCGTGCTGATGGGCAAACTCAGCCCGCTGGACAACGTGGGTCCCAAGGACATCGGCCTGCAGAAGCTGTTTGACCGCATCAACGCGCCGGCGCAGACGCCCACCGGGGTGTCCGAGGTGCGTGAGGTGATCCTGGCGACCAACTTCACCGCCGAGGGCGAGACCACCGCACACGTGATCGCCCAGGCGCTCAAGGGGCGCGGGGTGCAGGTGACGCGGCTGGCGCGCGGCGTGCCGGTGGGCAGTGAGCTCGAATACGTGGATCTGGGCACCATTGCCCACGCGCTGGTGGATCGGCGCTGAGCCACAGCGATTCCCTTTCTTGAAAGAACCAACCCATGAAACTGGCGGGACTGACCGTGGCTTATTGGTGCGTGCTGGTGGCATCGCTGTTGCCCATCGTGTGCGCGGGGCTGGCCAAGTGGGGCATGTTCGGCACCCCCAGAAGCAAGGGCGGCTACGACAACCACCATCCGCGCCAGTGGCTCGCCAAACAGACCGACTGGCGCGCCCGTGCCAACGCAGCGCAGGCCAACAGCTTCGAGGCGCTGCCGTTTTTCATCGGCGCGGTGATCATTGCGCACCAGCTCGGCGCCTCGCAGCTGCGGCTGGACGTGCTGGCCTTCCTCTACATCGTGCTGCGCCTGCTCTACATCATGATGTACGTGGCCGACCTGGCCACGGTGCGCAGTGTGTTGTGGACGCTTGCGCTGGTGGCGAACATCGCCATCCTGTTTGCCTGAAGCGCGGCGCCTGTTGGAGCCGTTACATCGGCTTGCAAAAAATACCCTGAAATCGCTCCGTACAAACCCGCTCGGGAATGGTCCCGATGCGGGTTGTTTCTTCGCAAATTAGTCTCTCTGTATTCATAAAGCAATACAGAGAGGATGTTCGGGCATGTTGAATCGGAGAGATTGGGGGCGAGTGGCGGCGGCGATGGCCCTGTCGGCGGGGCTGCCGGATGCGCGCGCCCAACCCGCATCATCGCCGGCGCCCACACCCAATGCGCCGGCTCCACGCAGTGCGCCCAAGCTGGTGATTGCGGTGGACAACCGCCTCGATTTCTCCTGCCTGCCCCTGACCATTGCCGACCGGCTGGGTTATTTCACCAGCGAGGGTCTGGACGTCGAGGTGCGTGATTTTCCCGATGCAGCGCAGGCCCTGCAGGCGCTCGTCTCGGGTGCCGCACACGCGGTGTCGGGCACCTACAGCAGCACCATCGCCGGGCAGATGCGGGGCCAGGCCTTGCAGTCGTTTGTGTTGCAGGGGCGAACGCCGCAGATCGTGGTGGGCGTGTCGACCAAAACCATGGGGCACTACCGGGAACTGCGCGACCTGCGCGGCAAGCGGGTGGGTGTGCAGGATTTCGGAACGCCCGCGCACCGGGTGGCGCGCGCGGTCTTGAGCCGCGGCGGGCTCAAGACCAACGACGTGCAGTTTGTCGCCATGCCCAATGCCTGGGCCGCCATTTCCGCGTTCCGCAACGGCGCGATTGATGCCATCAGCTACACCGACCCGACCATCACGCAGCTGGAGCAGGCGGGTGAATTGCGCATGGTGGCCGATACACGCAGCGTGCGCGGCAATGCCGATGTGTTCGGCGGGCCCATGCCATCGGCCTGCCTGTGCGCCACCAGCGAGTTCCTCAGCCAGTTTCCGCGCGCCAGCCAGTCGATGACCGACGCCATGGTGCACGCGCTCAAGTGGCTGCAGACGGCGGGGCCATCCGACATCATCAAGGTGGTGCCCGAGCGGTTCTTCCAGGGCGATCGCTCGCTCTATGTGGCGGCGTTCAACCGGGCGCGCGAGGCGTGGTCACCTGATGGTGTGATGCCTCAGGAAGGGCCGGAGATCGCAGCCCGCCTCGTGGCCCAGTTCGACGAGCCTGGCTCGATGGAACGGTTCAACCTGCTCGCCACCTACACCAACGTGTTCGCACGCAAGGCCAAGGCGCGTTTTCGGGCCTGAGGCCCGCTGGATCAAGGCCTCTTTTCGGCCTTGGCGGTGGACGCCACGCGCGTCTTGGCGCTGCTGGATGAAGCCGACTTGGTGGTGGACTTTTTCTTGGCCACAGCCGTGGCCTTTGCCTTGGTGGGTTTGCTCGCGCTCTTGGCCACCTTGCGCGTGTTGCCGGAAGTCGCTGCCTGCTTCTTCGAGCTGGAGCCGCCAGAGGCCAACGACACCCGCTTGGGCAGCATCAGCGTCACCTGCTGGCCAGGCTTGAGCGCGGCATTCACCGCCAGTTTGTTCCAGCCCGCCACACTTACGGCGCTGACGCCATAACGCTGCGCCAGGCGAGCCAGGGTGTCGCCCTTGCGGGCTTTGACCACCGAACGGCGCAACACCACGTCGGGCTCCAGGTTGAGCCGGGCGTTGTCGGCGACGTGCAGCGGCACATCGCTGTTGCGCTGGCCGGTGCGCGGCACCAGCAGGCTGGAGCCCGCGCGCAGGCTCATGCGTGGAGGAATGTTGTTGACCTCGCGCAATTCGGATTCGCTCATGCCCACGCGGTCGGCGGCCTGCGCCACCGTCATGGTGCTGGGCACAACCCAGGCGGTCCAGCTCGCCAACGGCCCGGTGTGGGTGCTCAGCTTGTTCTGGAAGATGACCGCGTTGTCCCAGGGCAGCAGGATATTGGGCGTGCCGGACGCCATCACCACCGGCTGTTTCAGTGATGGGTTGAGCGCGCGGAAATCGGCCTCGCTCACCTCGGCCAGACGCGCGATCACGGCCACATCGATGTCGCGGTCGAGCGTGACGGTGTCGAAGAACGGGTGGTTGCCGATCAGGGGCAGCGTGGCGTTGTACGCCTGGGGCCGGGCCATGATGTTCTTGACCGCCTGCAGCTTGGGCACGTAGGTGCGTGTTTCGAGCGGCATGTTGATGTCCAGGTAGCCGGTGGGCAGGCCCTGGCGCTGGTTGTTGGTGATCGCGCGGTTCACATTGCCTTGACCCCAGTTGTAGGCGGCCAGCGCGAGGTGCCAGTCGCCAAAGCGGCGGTGGAGTTGCTGCAAATAGTCGAGTGCAGCACGCGTGGAAGCCAGCACATCGCGGCGGTCGTCGCGGAAGGCGTTCTGCTTCAGGTCGAACGACTGGCCGGTGGCGGGCATGAACTGCCACATGCCCGCAGCGCGAGCGCTGGACACGGCTTGTGGATTGAACGCGCTTTCAATGAAGGGCAGCAGTGCCAGCTCCATGGGCATGTTGCGGCGCTCGATTTCCTCGACGATGTGGAACAGGTAGCGGCTGGAGCGCTCGGTCATGCGCTGGATGTAGTCGGGGCGCGTGGCGTACCAGCGCTCCTGATCGCGCACGAGGTCGTTGTCCAGGTCGGTCATGGCGAAGCCACGGCGAATGCGCTCCCACAGGTCGGCTGGTGCGGCGAGCGACGCCACCGGCGGCACGCTGGTGTCGGCCACGCCGATGTCGCTCAGCGGAATGTTGCCCGGCAGGCGGTACGAGGGCAGGCGTGGGGCGCTGGGGGCACTCGACACGGGCTCGCCCGCCGACGAAGGGCCGCCGGTCGAGCCGGTGTCCACGGTGGCGCAACCGGCGAGAAAAAGGCCAAGGGCAAGTGCTGCGGCGACATGCCAGCGTGGCTGGCGGATGGAAGGAAGAGAGCAGGGAGGCGAGGCGCAGGCTTGGGTCATTTGAAGTTGTTTTTCCAGGTCCGCAAGGTGGCAAAGACCGACACAGCGTCGGTGGTGGTGGCCGGCTCGTGGGCCCGGGCCGACCGCACCACGGCCGCTTCTGCGGTGCGCAGAAAGGGGTTGATGCGTTTCTCCAGCCCGATGGAGCTGGGCAGGGTGGGAAAGTTCAGTGCACGCTGCTCCTGGCAGCGCCGTGTGTAAGCGGTGAGGTCGATGTTGTCGGGCTCGATGGCCTGCGCGAACCTGAGGTTGGACAGCGTGTACTCGTGGGTGCAGCACACCCGCGTGTCCGAGGGCAGGGCCGCCAGCCGGGTCAGGGAGTCCAGCATCTGCGCCGGTGTGCCTTCAAACAAGCGGCCGCAACCACCCGAAAACAGCGTGTCGCCACAGAACAGCAACGGTGTGCCTTCGGCTTCGGCCGCGTAAAAGGCAATGTGCCCGGCGGTGTGGCCCGGCACCTCGATCACCTCGAAGCGCAGGCCCAGCACGTCCACGTGTTCGCCGGCGCCCACACGCTCCAGCGGCTCGGGCATGGGCTCGTACGCCGGGCCGATCACGCGGGCGCCGGTGGCCTCGCGCAGCGCGGCCACGCCGCCGGTGTGGTCGGCGTGGTGGTGGGTGATCAGGATGGTGTCGAGCTGCAGGCCGTGCTGGGCGAGCCAGGCCAGCACACCGTCGGACTCGCCGGGGTCCACCACCAGCGCGCGCTGGCCGTTGTGGAGGGTCCAGATGTAGTTGTCGCTGAAGGCCGGCAGAGGAAAGAGTTCCATGGATCGAAGGGTGCGTCGCAGGGGTTCTGGCGTGTAGAGTGCGGGGGTTTGCCCGAAGGCTTGCAGTGTCGCAGACTTCGCCTGTTTCATTGCCCGCTTGACACCTCCCATGCCCGAAAAATTGACAGGTTTGACCGAATGGTTCCAGACCCCGCCAGGCCAGTACCTGTTGGGCTGGGAGCAGACCCAGTTCGACCTGGCGGTGGCCGATCTGTTTGGCTACAACGCGCTGCAACTTGGTCTGCCCGAGTTGCAGGCCCTGCAGGCCAACCGCATGCCGCACCGCTGGCTGGCTTTGCCCGAGGCCTTGCTGCCCACGCAGGTGGAGGCCTGGGCGCCGGGCGGCAACCGTGTCGGCGGTGATGCTGAGGCACTGCAAGCGATGAAGGTTGCGCTGATCACCGACGCGGCGGCCTTGCCTTTTCCCGCCGCCAGCCTCGACCTGGTGGTGCTGCCTCACACGCTGGAACTCAGCGCCGATCCGCACCAGGTGCTGCGCGAGGTGGAGCGTGTGCTGGTGCCCGAAGGCCGCGTGGTCATCTCGGGTTTCAACCCTGGCAGCCTGTGGGGTCTGCGTCAGGGCCGGGCGAGGCTGTGCGAGCGCATGGGCTTGTCGGTGCTGGGTGCTTCCAACCTGTTCCTGCCCGATGCGGGCGACTTCATCGGTCCCTGGCGTCTGCGCGACTGGCTCCAGCTGTTGAGCTTTGAACTCGAGTCCGACCGCTACGGCTGCTACCGCCCGGCGATGAAGACCGACAAGTGGCTGCAGCGCACCGCGTGGATGGACCGCGCCGGTGCCCGCTGGTGGCCCATTTTCGGTGCGGTGTACTTTGTGGTCGCGGTCAAGCGCGTGCGCGGCATGCGCCTGCTGGGTCCGGCCTGGAAGCCCCGGCGCTCCCCGTCGCCCGCGCCTGTGCCGGTGGCCAACCGGCGCTGAAATTTTTCTCTTTCAATTGTTGTCTGGAGTGAGCGTTTTGAACCATGTGGTGATCTACACCGACGGTGCCTGCAAAGGCAATCCCGGGCCTGGCGGCTGGGGCGTTTTTTTGAAGTCCGAGGGGCACGAGAAGGAACTCTGGGGCGGGGAGCGCGAGACCACCAACAACCGCATGGAGCTGACCGCGGTGATCGAAGCCCTGACGGCGCTCAAGCGGCCGTGCCGCGTGTCGCTGTTTCTGGACAGCGAGTACGTGCGCAAAGGCATCACCGAATGGATCCACGGCTGGAAGCGCAAGGGTTGGACCACCGCCGCCAAACAGCCGGTGAAGAACGCCGACCTCTGGCAGCGGCTGGACGCGCTGGTGCACGGCGGCATCCACCAGATCGAATGGCACTGGGTGAAAGGCCATGCCGGCGACCCGGGCAACGAGCGCGCGGACGCCCTGGCCAACCGGGGCGTGCCTTCGTGAAGAAGGTCCGACCGGGGTGAGGGGCGAAGGGAACTTCGCGCCCTGACCCCCGCTCTGCACTGCTACATTGTCGGATTGTGAGCATGCGATCGATGGGCTGGCATGTGGATTGCTGGCCTGCCACATGCCTCGTTTGACCCTCTTCAGAAACAACCATGGCCCAGAAATCGATCTATGTGCTGGTGGCGATCGCAGGCATCGGCCTGGCGTCCGGCGCGGCCTGGTGGCTGCAGAACAAGCCCGCAGCGCCCACCGCAACGGCGGGCGCCGCTCCCACCGGGGGCGCGCGAGCCGGTGGCAATACGCCTGGCGTCGAGGTCACCCGGGTCAAGGCTGTTCGGCTGCAGGACGATGCCCAGGCGGTGGGCACGCTGCGCTCGCGCCAGAGTGTCACCCTCAAACCCGAGGTGAGCGGCCGTGTGGCCCGCATCGCGTTTGCCGACGGTGCGCAGGTCAAGGCCGGACAGTTGCTGGTGCAGCTCGATGACACCTTGCAGCGCGCCGAGCTCAGCCAGGCGCAGGCCCAGTTGTCGATCGCCCGCGCCAACCTCAAACGCAACCAGGAACTGGTGGCCGAGAACTTCGTGGCCACGCGGGTGGTGGAAGAAAGCCAGGCCAACCTGCAGGTGGCTGAAGCGCAAGTGGCACTGGCCACGGCGCGCATGCAGCGCATGCGCATCACCGCACCGTTCAACGGCACCGTCGGCCTGCGCAGCATCAACCTGGGCCAGTTTGTGGGCGATGGCGACGACCTGGTGAACCTGGAAGACACCTCGCTGCTGACGGTGGATTTCCGCCTGCCCGAGCGTTACCAGAGCAACATCGCTTCAGGGCAAGGCGTGCAGGTGCAGCTCGACGCCTTGCCGGGCAAGACCTTCGAGGCGCAGGTGCTCGCGGTCGACCCGCTGCTGGATGCCAACGGGCGCTCGATCTCGGTGCGTGCGGTCATGCCGCGCACGTCGGGCGCCGACCTGCGCCCAGGCATGTTTGCACGGGTGCTGATCGTCTTCTCGGTGAACGATGCAGCGCTGGTGGTGCCCGAAGAGGCCATGGTGCCCCAGGGTGGCAAGCAGTATGTGTTTCTGCTCGACGAGCAGGGCCAGGGCGACGCGAAGAAACTGGTGTCGCGCCGCGTCGAGGTTGAACCCGGTGTGCGCCGGGGGGCCGAGGTCCAGATCGTCAAGGGTGTGGCCGCGGGCGACACGGTGGTGGTGGCCGGCCAGCAGCGCCTGCAGCGCGACGGCACCGCGGTGCGCGTGGTCAACATGGCCAGCACCAACGATGTCGCCGCACCGGCGCCCAAGCCCGCCACGCCCTGACACCCTGAGCCGAGGGACACCCCATGCAACTGCCTGAAATTTCCATCCGGCGTCCGGTGTTTGCGACCGTGTTGTCGCTGCTGATCCTGCTGGTGGGGTTTGTCGCCTTCAACGGCCTGACCGTGCGCGAGTACCCGCGCATCGACGAGCCCAACGTCACGGTGAGCACGACGTTTGGCGGAGCGTCCAGTGAAGTCATTGAAACCCAGGTCACCAAGGTGCTGGAAGACTCGCTCGCGGGCATCGAGGGGGTGGACATCATCACGTCCATCAGCCGCCAGGAGCAGAGCCAGATCACGGTGCGCTTCAAGCTGGAGCGCGACCCCGACTCGGCCGCGGCCGACGTGCGCGACAAGGTCAGCCGCGTGCGCCAGCGCCTGCCGCAGGATGTGGACGAACCGGTGATCGCCAAGGTGGAGGCCGATGCGCAGCCGGTGATCTGGCTCGCGCTCACCTCCGACGCCATGACCTCGCTGGAACTCAGCGACCTGGCCAACCGGGTGGTCAAACCGCGCCTGCAAACGGCGCCGGGTGCTGCGGACGTGCGCATTTTCGGCGAGCGGCGTTACTCCATGCGCATCTGGCTCGATGCCGACCGGCTGGCCGCCTACAACCTGACCGTGCAGGACGTGGAAGATGCCTTGCGCCGCTCCAACCTCGAGGTGCCGGCCGGCCGCATCGAGAGTGCGCAGCGCGAATTCAATGTGACCGCGGCGACCGACCTGCAGACGCCGGAGCAGTTTCGAGAGATCGGCGTGCGCACCGTGAACGGCCAGACCATCCGCATCGGCGATGTGGCCCGCGTCGAGCAGGCGCCACAAAACGAGCGCACTTCGGTGCGCTACAACGGGCGCGAGGCCATTTCGCTGGGCGTGATCCGCCAGTCCACCGCCAACCCGCTGGAGTTGTCGGCCGGCGTGCAGGCCATGCTGCCGCGCATCGTGGCCGACCTCCCCGAAGGCGTGCAGGTGGAAGTGGCCAACGACAACTCGATCTTCATCGATCGCTCGATCAAGGCCGTGTACACCACCATCGCGGAGGCCGCGGTGCTGGTGGCGCTGGTGATCTTCGTGTTCCTGCGGACGTTTCGGGCGTCCATCATTCCCTTGGTGACCATCCCGGTCAGTCTGATCGGCTGCTTCGCGCTGATGGCGCTGTTCGGCTTTTCGATCAACACGCTCACGCTGCTGGCGCTGGTGCTGGCCATTGGCCTGGTGGTGGACGACTCCATCGTGGTGCTGGAGAACATTTACCGCCACATCGAAGAGGGCATGAAACCCTTCGAGGCCGCCATCAAGGGCGCGCGCGAGATCGGTTTTGCCGTGGTGGCCATGACGCTGACCCTGGCCGCGGTGTACGCGCCGCTGGCCTTCACGCCCGGGCGCACCGGTCGGCTGTTTGCCGAGTTTGCGCTGGCGCTGGCGGGTGCGGTCGTGGTGTCGGGCTTCGTTGCGCTCACGCTCTCGCCGATGATGTGTTCCAAGCTGCTCAGGCACAACCCCAGCCCGGGACGTTTCGACAGCTTCATGGAGCGCCGCCTCACCGCGCTGAGCGACGGCTACACCCGACTGCTGGGATGGACGCTGACCGTGCGATGGCTGGTGGTGGCGGTGATGCTGGCCAGTGCGGCCGGCAGCTGGTTGCTGCTGCAGAGCACGCGCCAGGAACTCGCGCCCATGGAAGACCGTGGCGTGGTGCTGGCCTCGATCAACGGGCCCGACGGCGCCACGCTGGCCTACACCCGCAAGTACGCCGAAGCCATCGAACGCATGGGCCAGGACATCCCCGAGTTCGAGCGCATCTTCACCATCGTGGGCAACCCCTCGGTGGCGCAGGGCAGTGTGATCATGCGTGGCAAGTCGTGGGAAGAGCGGGACCGCACGACCATGGACATCGCCCGCGAACTCGCCCCCAGGATTGCCGCCTTGCCCGGCATCAGCGCGTTTCCCATCACGCCACCTTCGCTGGGCCAGGGCTTTCGCGAGCGGCCGATCAACTATGTGATCGTGACCGGCGACAGCTATGAAAACCTCTCGCGCGTGGTGCGCCAGTTCCAGGACAAGCTTGCGCAGAACCCGGGCTTTGTGCAGGTGGACACCGACCTGCGCCTGAACAAACCCGAAATCCGCATGGACGTGGACCGCGAGCGAGCAGCCGACATGGGTGTGACGGTGGACGCCATCGCCCGAACAGTGGAAACCATGCTGGGTGGGCGCACCGTGACGCGCTACAAGCGCGATGGTGAACAGTACGACGTGGTGGTGCAGATGGTCTCGGCCAACCGCAGCACGCCCGAAGACATCGACCGCCTCTTCGTGCGAGGTCGTGGCGACGCCATGATCCCGCTGGCCTCGCTGGTGACCACGCGCGAGGTGGTGGTGCCGCGCGAGCTCAACCACTTCGGCCAGCGCCGCAGCGCCTCCATCACGTCCAACCTGTCGCCCGAGTACTCGATGGGCGAGGCGCTGGACTTCATGGACGCCACGGCGCGCGAGCTGCTTCCCGCGGGCTACACGACCGACCTCAACGGCCAGAGCCGCGAGTTCCGCAATTCGTCCGGCTCACTCGCGATCGTGTTCGTGCTGTCGCTGCTGTTCATCTACCTGGTGCTCGCAGCCCAGTTCGAGAGTTTTGTGGATCCTTTCATCATCATGCTCAGCGTGCCGTTGTCCATGCTGGGGGCCTTGCTGGCGCTCAAGTTCACCGGAGGCACGCTCAACGTGTTCAGCCAGATCGGACTGATCACGCTGGTGGGTCTGATCACCAAGCACGGCATCCTGATCGTGGAGTTCGCCAACCAGTTGCGCGAGCAGGGTGTGGAGAAACTGGAGGCGGTGAAGCGCTCGGCGGCGCTGCGTTTGCGCCCCATCCTCATGACCACTGGCGCCATGGTGCTGGGCGCGATACCGTTGGCGCTGGCCAGCGGCGCGGGTGCCGAGAGCCGTCAGCAGATCGGCTGGGTGATCGTGGGTGGCATGAGCGTGGGCACCTTGCTCACCATCTTTGTGGTGCCGACCATGTATTCGCTGTTGTCGCGCATGAAGTCGCATCAACCTCCTGTGCCTGTGGATGGGCATGTTGAGGCTGTGCCTGCCAAGTGAGGTTTTCGAGGGCTCGTGAGTGAGTTCCGCCAAGCGCCCCAGGGTCGACGATGACCGCAACCACAGGTGGGAGAAGACTCAGACCACCCCGGAAAACATCATCACATCCACCGCGTCGCCAACAGCAACGTTGCCTTGAGCGTGGTGCAGGACGATCAGACCATTGGCCTCCACCATGGAGCTCAAAACCCCCGAGCCCTGATTGCCGGTTGTGCGGACCGCGAGCGAACCGTCGGCCGCACGGCTGACGGTGCCGCGCTGGTATTCGGTGCGCCCGGGCTTCTTGCGCAGTGGCTCGAGCGAGTGCGCCTGCAACAACACCGGCGGCGTGGCCGTGCCGCCCATGAGCCGTTGCAGGGCAGGGCGCACGAACGCGAGGAAGGTGACCATCACCGCCACCGGATTGCCGGGCAGTCCAAAAAGAACCGACGACTTCCCGTTCTCCGTGATGCGGCCCACCGCCATGGGACGCCCGGGTCGCATGGCGATGCGCCAGAAGGCCACGTCGCCCAGTTGCTTCATCATGGCCTTGGTGTGGTCGGCCTCGCCCATGCTCACGCCGCCGCTGGTGATGATCGCGTCGGCCTGTTGCGCAGCGCTGCGGAAGGCGGCTTCGAGCAAGGCGGGTTCGTCGCGCACCACGCCCATGTCGATCACGTCCACACCCATTCGCTTGAGCAGACCAAAGACGGTGTAGCGGTTGCTGTCGAACACCGCGCCTTCGCGGATCGGCTCGCCCAGCGTCAGGATCTCGTCACCGGTGGAGAAGTAGGCCACCTTGATACGGCGGAACACGGTGACCGTGGGCAAGCCCAGGCTGGCGATCAGGCCGAGCGCGGCGGGGCCGAGGGTTTGACCTTTGCGCAATGCAGCTTGTCCGGCCATCAGGTCTTCGCCGAGCAGGCGGCGGTTGTCGCCCGCCTTCACCACACGGGGAGGTATCTCGACCATGTCGCCATCAACTTTGACAAACTCCAGTGGCACCACGGTGTCGAGCGCGGCCGGCATGATGGCGCCGGTCATGATCTTCAGGCACTGGTCGGCTTGCAGGGAGCCCGCCCAGGCCTTGCCGGCGAAGGCCGTGCCGGCAACGCGCAGCTTCAGAGTCTGGCCAGGTTGAAGCAGCGCACTGTCGAACGCGAAGCCGTCCATGGCCGAGTTGTCGTGGGGTGGCACGCTGATGGGTGAGGTCACATCCACGGCCAGCACGCGGTCGAGTGCGTCGAACACGCCCACTTCTTCGGTGGCGGTGACGGGCTGCACCAGTTGGGCCAGGAATTCGTTGACGCGGTCGGCGCTCAGGGCCTGTGGGTCGTAGCCCTGCAGTTTGGCCGCGATCTGTTCGATCGTCTTCATGGCGTCAGCCTTTTTCCAGCGTGTGCAGTTCGGCCAGGGTGTTGGTGTTGTGGAAGGCGCGTGGGTCGTCGCCGGGCTGGTTGAACGGCACGATCACGGTCTTGTGCTGCGCGGTCCATTTGTCGATCTTGCGACCACCAGCCTGCGTGAAGGCCACCAGGCTCTCCAGCAACTCGACGCGCATCAGGCAGAACACAGGCTGCGGGCGCAACTGTCCATCCTCTTCCAGCGCAGCCGCCATGGCGATCTCGGTGCCCTCGTCATCAAAAGCCTTGGCCAGTCGCCGGGCGAGGTCGAACGGGAACAGCGGTGTGTCGCAAGGCACGGTGAGCATGTAGGGCGTCTCGCAGCGCTCCAGACCGGTCATGAAGCCCGCCAAGGGTCCGGCGAAGTCGCTCATGGTGTCGGGCCACACCGGCGCACCAAACGCTTCATAGGCGGCCAGGTTGCGGTTGGCGTTGAGCATGAGTTCGCCCACCAGCTCGCCTTCCTGCATCTGCAGGCGCAAGACCGTGTGCAGCGCCAGCGGCGTGCCGTTGAAGTTCTGCAGGCCCTTGTCGAGCCCGCCCATGCGGGAGCCGCGGCCCCCGGCCAGGACCAAGCCTGTGATTTCGTTGGTGTGGATCAAAAGTCGTTCCGATCAAAGTGGTGTCTTGCCCGGCACACGCCGTGGAACCGGCTTTGCCGGGCCACAGGCGTGGTCCTCCCGGGGGGAAGACGCGAAGCGGCGCAGGGGGGCATTTGATCAACCGCCGATGTAGCTCATCTCGACGCGTCGGGTTCCGGTGGAGGAGTCGGGGGGAAGGCTGGCGCGCAGTTCCGAGTACCGGTCGCTGCGCCCCTGCCAGATGGCCGCGATCGCACCGGCCAGTTGTTCGTCGGTGGCGCCGCCGCGAATGAGCGGGCGCAGGTCGTGGCCCTGGCTGGCGAAGAGGCACAGATAGAGCTGGCCTTCGGTGGACAGGCGCGCGCGGTTGCAGTCGCTGCAGAAGGCCTGGGTCACGCTGCTGATCACGCCGATTTCGCCAGAGCCGTCGGCATAGCCCCAGCGCTCGGCGGTCTCGCCCGGCGCAGCCGCACCGAGTTGCACCAGGGGGATCTCACGGTGGATGCGCTGCACCACCTCGGCGCTCGGCAGCACCTCGTCCATGCGCCACCCGTTGGTGGCGCCCACGTCCATGTATTCGATGAAGCGCAACACGATGCCCGTGCCTTTGAAATGGCGCGCCATCGGCAGGATTTGATGGTCGTTGGTGCCGCGCTTGACCACCATGTTGACCTTGATCGGCCCCAGGCCCGCGGCCTGCGCGGCCTCAATGCCCTCCAGCACATCGACCACGGGAAAGTCCACGTCGTTCATGGCGCGGAAGATGGTGTCGTCCAGTGCGTCCAGGCTCACGGTCACACGCTGAAGGCCCGCGGCCTTGAGCGCTGCAGCCTTGCGCTTGAGCAGCGAGCCGTTGGTGGTGAGCGTGATGTCGAGCGGCTGTCCCTCAAGGGTGCGCAACGCCGCCAGTTGTTCGATCAGGATTTCCAGGTTCTTGCGCAGCAGCGGCTCACCACCCGTGAGGCGGATCTTCTGCACGCCGTGTGCCACGAACTGGGTGGCCACACGGGTGATTTCCTCGAAGGTCAACAACGAGCTGTGCGGCAGGTAGGCATAGTCCTTGTCGAAGATTTCCTTGGGCATGCAATAGCTGCAGCGGAAGTTGCATCGGTCGGTCACGCTGATGCGCAGGTCGCGCAGCGGGCGGCCCAGCGCATCGCCGAGCAGGCCTGTGGGTGCCACCGGTGTGGAAGGGATGCGCGCCACGGTGTTGACGAGGCGCTGATCGATCAGGGGAATGACACGTTCGGACATGTCTCCATTATCGGCGACACCCCTCGGGGTAGCGCGGGGGCCGTGGGCTCAACCCGCCCCAACGCGCGTGTACTGCCCGGCGTTGTTGTCGAGCCAGTTGCTCGAGAGTTCGCTCGACTGCTGGTTGGGGTGGAAATCGGGCCGGAAATACGCGCGCCAGGGTTTGAAGCTGCTGCTGAGCAGACCGTCGCGCCCGAGCAAATGGCGGGCCGCGCTGCGCCAGGTGGACCACTGCCACAAGGTGCCGTCCTTGTGCAGGTTGTGCACCGTCTGGCGCATGGCATCGGTGAGGAAGAACACGGTGACGCGGCGCATCCACCTCACGCGCCAGCTGTGGCTGCCACCCAGGGCCTGGTAGAGGTCGAACGCAGTGCATTTGTGCTCGGCTTCTTCGGCGCTGTGCCAGAGCCAGAGGTTCTTCAGGCGCGGCTCGGTGTCCTTGAAAACGTCGGCGTGCGAGAGCATCCACTCGGCGAACAGGGCGGTGAAGTGTTCGTTGGCGGCGGTGATGGCCAGGTGGTGGCGCGGGTCGGCGCCATCGAGCACCTTCATGCGTTTCTCGATGCGTGGCCCCCAGTGGTTCACCAGCCCGTGCTGTTCGATCTGCGCATTGAACAAGGCGTGGATGCGGCGGTGCGTGGCCTCCTGGCCCACGAACCCCTGCACCTCGGCTTGCCATGCGGCCTGCTGCTCTGGCGGCAGGCCTTTGGCGCCGTGGCGCACCGAGTCCAGGAAAAACTGCTCACCGACCGGAAAACTCATCGACAGGGCGTTGAACCACGCGGTGAGAAACGGGTCGTTGGCGCACCAGTGGCGCGCCACTGGTTGTTCCAGATCGATCAGCAGTCGGCGGACGGTGAGGGTGGTCATGGGGCAGGATGGGATGGTGTGAGCGAGTTGGTACGGGACGGTACCAAGAGCGTCGATATTGCGCGCCGACGCGACGTCTGTCAAGGCTGAGCGCCTAAGATTGCGGCACATGAAGTTGAAGAACACCCCCGGCGCCCATGACGCCTCGACCGAACACCGGGCGCGCCTGCTGCAGGCCATGGCACGCGTGGCTGCCGAGCAAGGGCTCGCGGCCACCTCCATTGCCGCGGTGGTGGCCGCAGCAGGGGTGTCCAAGCGCACCTTCTACGAGCACTTTCCCGACAAGGATGCGTGCTTTCTCGAGCTCTACCGAGCCGCCAGCGCCTCGGCCCTGCGCACGCTGCGCGAGTCGGTGCAGCCCGGGCGGCCCTGGCAAGACCAGGTGGAGCACGCACTGGGCGCTTACCTCGCGCACCTCGCGGCCGGGCCGCAACTCATCCGCATGCTGTTCGTTGAAATCCACCACCTCGGCCCCGCCGGTGCGACCGTGCGCCGCGAAGTGATGCAGCACCTGGCCGACTACATGCTGGAGACGATCAACGCGCAGGAATCGGTGCTCACGCCCACCATGGCGATGGCGGCCGTGGGAGGCATCCACGAACTGGTGTTGCAGGCCATCGAGCGGGGCGACGCCGCGCAACTGGAGCGGCTCACGTCAAGTGCCAGCGCGGTGGTGCGCCTGCTCGCGAGCGCTCCAGCTGAGGCCGTCAAAAAGAAAAACGGCCCGCCGAAGCGAGCCGTTTGAACCGAGCAGGCCGGGATCAGGCCGCCATCGGCAGCAGCGGCACGATCAGCAGCGCCACGATGTTGATGATCTTGATCAGCGGGTTCACGGCCGGGCCGGCGGTGTCCTTGTAGGGGTCGCCCACGGTGTCGCCGGTCACGGCGGCTTTGTGTGCCTCACTGCCCTTGCCGCCGTGGTGGCCGTCTTCGATGTACTTCTTGGCGTTGTCCCAGGCACCGCCGCCGGTGCACATGGAGATGGCCACGAAGAGGCCGGTGACGATGGTGCCCATGAGCAAACCACCCAGTGCCTTGGGGCCGAGGAACACGCCCACCAGAATCGGCACCACGACCGGCAGCAGCGACGGAATCACCATTTCCTTGATGGCGGCGGTGGTCAACATGTCGACCGCGCGGCCGTACTCGGGCTTGGCCGTGCCTTCCATGATGCCGGGGATCTCCTTGAACTGGCGGCGCACTTCCACCACCACCGCACCCGCGGCGCGGCCCACGGCTTCCATGGCCATGGCACCGAACAGGTAGGGGATCATGCCGCCGATGAACAGGCCGACGATCACCATCGGGTCGCTCAGATCGAAGCTGACCTGGTGACCGTAGGTTTCCAGCTTGTGGGTGTAGTCCGCAAACAGCACCAACGCGGCCAGACCGGCCGATCCGATGGCGTAGCCCTTGGTCACCGCCTTGGTGGTGTTGCCCACGGCGTCCAGCGGGTCGGTCACATCGCGCACGCTGCTGGGCAGCTCGGCCATCTCGGCGATGCCGCCGGCGTTGTCGGTGATGGGCCCGTAAGCGTCGAGCGCGACCACGATGCCGGCCATGCTCAGCATGGCGGTGGCGGCGGTGGCAATGCCGTAGAGGCCGGCGAGTTGGTAGGCAGCAACGATGGCCATGCACACGAACAGCACCGGCCAGGCGGTGGAGCGCATGGACACGCCCAGGCCGGCAATGATGTTGGTGCCGTGGCCGGTGGTGGAGGCTTGCGCAATGTGTTTGACCGGCGAGTACTGCGTGCCGGTGTAGAACTCGGTGATCCAGACCAGTGCGGCGGTCAGCAGCAAACCAACTGCGCAGGCACCGAACAGGCGCAACTGGCTGCCGGTGGCGGTGATGGCGTTGTCCGGCATGATCCAGGCGGTGACGAACCAGAAGGCGATCAGCGACAACACGCCGGCAATGGCCAGGCCCTTGTAGAGCGCCGGCATCACGTTCTTCATGCCCGGGCTGGCCTTCACGAAGAAGCAGCCCACGATCGACGCGAGGATGGACACGCCACCGAGCACCAGCGGGTAAAGCACCGCCTGCATGGGTGCGGCCGCAACCATCAGCGCGCCGAGCACCATGGTGGCGATCAGCGTGACCGCGTAGGTCTCGAACAGATCGGCCGCCATGCCGGCGCAGTCGCCCACGTTGTCACCCACGTTGTCCGCAATCACGGCCGGGTTGCGTGGGTCGTCTTCGGGAATGCCCGCTTCCACCTTGCCCACCAGGTCGGCGCCCACGTCGGCGCCCTTGGTGAAGATGCCGCCGCCCAGGCGCGCAAAGATGGAAATCAGTGATGAACCGAAGGCAAAGCCGATCAAGGGGTTGAGCAGCGTGGCCAGGCTCTTCACCGGCGTCAGGTTGCCATTGCCCACCAGAAACCAGAAAAAGCCGGCCACACCCAGCAAGCCCAGGCCGACCACCAGCATGCCGGTGATGGCGCCGCCGCGGAAGGCCACGTCGAGTGCCGGGCCAATGCCCTTGGTGGCGGCTTGCGCAGTGCGCACATTGGCGCGCACCGAGATGTTCATGCCGATGAAGCCGCACGCCCCGGAGAGCACCGCGCCCAGCACAAAACCGATGGCGCTCAGCCCATCCAGGAAAAGACCAATGAGGACCGCGAGCACCACGCCCACGATCGTGATCGTTTTGTACTGCCGGGCGAGGTACGCCGCAGCACCTGTTTGAATCGCCCCGGCAATTTCCTGCATGCGGGCGTTGCCCGCGTCCTGCGAAAGAATCCAGCTGCGCGACCAGAAGCCGTACGCCACGGCCACAAGCCCACAGACCAACACGAATATCAGCGCTGATTGACCAACCATTGAATCGCTCCTCGTTGTTTCGACTTGGAAGGGGCAACGCCTCCGGGGTGCCCCCGCTGCGTTGCTTCCTCGCTGCCGGTTGCGCTGCGTTGCACAGCGTTGAAACAGGGCGATTGGCCAACACGGCGAATTTAGCGGCAATTCACGGTGTGCATGTGAAAGTGGGCCGGTAAGTCAGCTTCGAATCAGTAAAATCAGGGTAAATCCTAGGCGTGCAGATCGCATGAGACACGCCAGATGCCTCTCCAGAAGGCAGCGGGCCTGCACCGGCTGCTTCAGTTTTCAACCAACCTCCTCCAACAACATGTCCCTCGACAACGTCACCGCTGGCAAGAACGTGCCCGAATCCTTCAACGTGATCATCGAAATCCCGATGAACGCCGACCCGATCAAGTACGAGGTGGACAAGGAAACCGGCGCGATCTTCGTGGACCGTTTCATGAGCACGGCCATGCACTACCCGACGAACTACGGCTACGTGCCCAAGACCATCTCGGGCGACGGTGATCCGGTCGACGTGCTCGTGATCACACCCGTGCCGCTGATTCCCGGTGTCGTGGTGCCCTGCCGCGCCATCGGCATCCTGAAAATGCAGGACGAAGCCGGTGAAGACGGCAAGGTGCTGGCGGTGCCGATCGACAAGATCCTGTCCATCTACACCCAGTGGCAGAAGCCCGAAGACCTGAACCCAATGCGCCTGAACACCATCCAGCACTTCTTCGAACACTACAAGGACCTGGAGCCGGGCAAGTGGGTCAAGGTGATCGGCTGGGAAGGCAAGGACGCCGCCCACAAGGAAATCGTCGACGGCATGGCCGCCTACGAAGCCCAGAAGGGCTGAACCTACGCTGATCAGCCCGCCGAGGGGTCGGGCAACACGTCGTTCAACACCGGCAGGTTGTCCCCGGGTCCCAGGGTCTTGAAAGGGCCCCGCAGGCTCGCCCCTTCGTAGAGTTGCATCCGCCGCGCCGCGAGCGAGCCGGTGGACACCCCGCTCCTGGCCACGTAGGCCATGCCTTGGCATTCCAGGCTGGTCTCCACCGCGCTGCCGCCGACAGCGCCCAGGTGGCCAAACAGGTACAGATCGCCCAGCACGCGGATGCGTCCGCGCACCACGGCGCCGGTCCAGATGATCAGTGGGCCATTCACGCGGATGTGACCCGACACCTCACCCTGCACCAGCAGCCCGCCGTTGAATTCCAGTTCGCCGTGCAGCCTGCCACCCACCGCCACGCGGTTGACCACGTTCATCGCCACCGGGTCGATGGTCAGCGTGTCCTGCGGTGTGTTCAGTTCCATGGCCAGCGCTCCATCCAGGCGGCCGGCACCCAGCCGGAAGAGGGCAGCCACACGATGGCCCAGAAAACCGCGCTGCCCAGCAACATCAGCAAGCCCAGCAGGGCGATGATCAGTGAGTGGCGCTCCAGCCAGCGGCGCAGGCGCTTGGGTCTGCGGCGGGGTGTTCCCGCCGGCGTGTCGAGGTGGTCGAGCACGGCCCAGCTCCGCCAGCCCTCGCTCAGGCCCACGCTCCCTTTGGCGAGCGACACTTCCAGTCCTTGTGTCGACGCGTTCGAGGCGCCTTGACGGCGTCCCAGCAGCACCGAGAAGGGCGCACCCACGATGCTGTGTGTGAAGAAGGCGTCGGTTTCGTCCATGGCGACCGAGTTTAGCCAGACCGACGGATCAGAGTTCGGTCACGGGTGGGGCCACGTCCCGCACGGCGAGGCCTGTCTTGAGCGGGGTGCGCTGGGCGAGGTGGTCCATGTACTGGCCGATGCCCTGGTTCTCGCGCTCCAGGAAGCGCTGCACCGCATCGGCAAACGACGGGTGGGCCAGCCAGTGCGCGCTGGTGGTCTTGACCGGGAGCAGGGCGCGCGCCATCTTGTGTTCGCCCTGGGCGCCCCCTTCAAAGCGCTGGAAGCCGTGGTCTATGCACCAGGCCAGCGGCGCGTAGTAACAAGCTTCGAAGTGCAGGCAATCCACGCGCTCCAGCGCGCCCCAGTAGCGCCCATACGCCACACGTTGCACCTCGTCGATGCCGATCAGGCTGCAGGCGATGGCCTGCCCTTCGCGCTCGGCCACGAACAGCAGCCAGTGCTGCGGCATGGTCTGCGCCATGCGCCGGAAGAAGTCGCGGTTGAGGTAGGGCGCGTTGCCGTGTTCGAGGTAGGTGCGCTCGTAACAGCGGTAGAAGAAGTCCCAGTCTGCATCCGAGATATCGGCGCCGCGCGACCAGCGAAACGTGACACCCGCCTCGGCGACCTTGCGCCGCTCCTGGCGGATCTTCTTGCGTTTTTCTTGTTGGAGGCTGGCGAGGAAATGGTCGAAGCTCTTGAAGGGTGAGGGCAGGCCCTCGGCGGAAAGTGCTTCGTTTGTCCAATGGAACTGCACCGTGTGGCGCAGCATCATGCCGGCGTCTTCGCACGCCTTCACGTCTTGTGCTTGTGCAAACAGCAGGTGGACCGATGACAAGTCCTCGTCGCGCACCTGCTGGATCAGTGCTTTCACCAAGGCAGCGCGAGCCGCCGCGTCGCGCGCCAGCAACCGCGCGCCCGGCACCGGCGTGAACGGCACCGCCACCAGTGCCTTGGGGTAGTAGTCCAGTCCGTTCTGCGCATAGGCGTTGGCCCAGGCCCAGTCGAACACGTATTCGCCGTAGGAATTGTTCTTGAGGTACATGGGGCAGGCGGCGTGCAGTTCGTTGCCTCGCCAGAGCGTCATGAACTGCGCTTGCCAGCCCGCGCGGGGTTTCGCGCTTCCGCTCTCGTGCATGGCCAACAGGTATTCGTGGCGCATGAACGGGCTCGGGTCGGCTTCCTGCGCCAGCAGGGTGTTCCATGCGGACTCTGCGATCTGCGACGGGGACGAAAAGACCCGGGTGACATAATCGATTTCACCCACCTGCAGCTCCGACACACAGCGAGCGCAAGGCCCATTTCGCAACGATTTCAGACCCCATGACTCTTTCCATTTGCGTGGCCCAGCTCAACTTTGTGGTGGGCGACATGGCGGGCAACGCCCGGAAGATGATCGATGCCGCCGAAGCCGCCCACGCCCGCGGAGTCAACCTGCTGCTGACCCCGGAGCTGGCCCTGTGCGGCTACGCCGCCGAAGACCTGTATTTGCGGCCAGCATTCATCGATGCCTGTGATGATGCCCTCAAAACCGTGGCGACCGGCACAGCCCACCTCAAAGGCCTGCACATCGTGGTGGGACACCCGGCAAGGCCCGCAGTGGCCGCCGGCCAGCGGCGCGAACGCAGCGTGTCGGTGGCCCATCTGCACAACGCCGCCAGCGTGCTGCACGCCGGCGCCGTGACCCACACCTACGCCAAGCGCGAGCTGCCCAACTACCAGGTGTTCGACGAGCGCCGCTACTTCGTTCCCGGTCACGAGACTTGCGTGTTCGACGTGGCCGGCAGCGACGGCCAGCGCGTGCGCGTGGGCCTGCTGATCTGCGAAGACGCCTGGTTCGACGCACCCGCGGCGGATGCAAAAGCGGCGGGTGCCGAGGTGCTGGCGGTCATCAACGCCTCGCCGTTCCACGCCGGCAAGGGCGGCGACCGCGAAGCCGCCATGCGCGTGCGTTGCCAGGCCACCGGCCTGCCGCTGGTGTACGCGCATTTGGTGGGCGGTCAGGACGAGATCGTGTTCGAAGGCCGCAGCTTCGTGCTGGCGGCCGACGGCGCCTTGGCCGGTCGTGCGGTGAGTTTTGAAGAAACACTGTTCGACGCTGCCTTCTTGCGGCAGGGTGCGAGCTGGCAGATCACCGCCGATACCGACCGCGCGCACAGCCCCGAGGCCGACCTGTGGCACGCGCTGGTGCTGGGCGTGCGCGACTACCTGGGCAAGAACGGCTTTCCCGGCGCCATCCTCGGCCTGTCGGGTGGCATCGACTCGGCCCTGGTGCTGGCGATCGCAGTGGATGCGCTCGGCAAGGACCGCGTGCGCACGGTGATGATGCCCTCGCCCTACACGGCCGACATCTCCTGGATCGACGCGCGCGACATGGCCACGCGCCTGGGCGTGCGCTACGACGAGATCGGCATCGCGCCACAGTTCGAGGCTTTCAAGGCCAGCCTGGCCATCGAGTTTGCCGGCCTGCCCGAGGACACGACGGAAGAGAACCTGCAGGCGCGCATCCGCGGAACACTGCTCATGGCCTTGTCCAACAAGTTCGGCAGCATCGTGCTGACCACCGGCAACAAGAGCGAGATGGCCACCGGCTACTGCACGCTGTACGGCGACATGGCGGGCGGCTTTGCGGTGATCAAGGACGTAGCCAAGACCATGGTCTTCAAGCTCGCTCGCTGGCGCAATGCGCACGACCCGTATGGCACTGGCGCCAACCCGATTCCCGAACGCATCATCGTGCGCCCGCCGAGCGCCGAGTTGCGGCCCGACCAGGTCGACCAGGACAGCCTCCCGCCCTACGAGGTGCTCGATGCGATCATCGAGCGCTACATGGAGAACGACCAGAGCCCCGACAGCATTGTGGCCGCCGGGTTTGATCGCGCGGACGTGGACAAGGTCGTGCGCCTGATCCGCATCAACGAATACAAGCGCCGCCAGGCGCCGGTGGGCATCCGCGTGACCCACCGCAGCTTCGGCAAGGACTGGCGCTATCCCATCACCAGCAAATACAGAGCTTAGGTCGCGCGCAGTTGCAGCACGGCGCGCATCTCGCCGACTTCAATGCCGGCGGCGTTCTTCAGGGGCGGGGGGATCAGGCTGGCCAGGGCCGTGCGGCTGTCGTCATCAAGCCAGCCCAGCTGCTCCATGGCCGAGACGAAGGCAACCATCAAGGGCGGCAACATCCCGTCGCTCACCTTGGCCGCGATGCCGATGCCGCGGCTGAAGCTCGCGAGCACCTGCACGCCGTCGGCCCCCACCTTGCTCACCCAGTCGCCACGTCCGGCGCGCATCAGCGCCAGGTCGTTTCGGCCCTGGCCGCTCACCAGCTCGGGATGCCGGCTCATGGCGCGGGCGATGCGCAGCGGTGCCTTGCCGTAGACCGGGTCAAGTTCCTCCAGCGTCAGGCGGGCAAAGGCGTGCGCCAACGAGCGCAGGGGCAGGGCGTAATTGGGCGCGCTGCAGCCGTCGGTGCCGCGCACGAGCTGGTCCACCGGCACGCCCGAAAAGTGGCTCACGCTGCGGGCGATTTCCAACTGCACCGCGTGCCCGCTGTCGAGATAGCCGCCTTGCGGTGCTCCGAGTGCGTGGGCCAGCAAGAGCATACCGGTGTGTTTGCCCGAGCAGTTGTGGTGCAGCCGGTTGAAGCGGGCACCGGGCTCCGGCAGGATCCCGTTGACCCCGAAGAAGAAGGGCACATGGCTGCCGCACGCCAGGCTGGATTCTCCCGCGCCGATTTTGGCCAGCAGCGCCGCGACGCGCTCCACGTGCATCGGCTCGCCGCTGTGGCTGGCGCACAGCAGGGCCACGTCGGCGTCGCCGAGTTCGTAACGTTCGGCGGCATGCGCGATCAGCGGCATGGCCTGAAAGGGCTTGAGCGACGAACGTGTGAAGAGCGGCGACTCCACGTCGCCCACGCTGGCCAGCAGTTGGCCTTGCGCGTTCACCACGGCCAGCGAACCATGGTGGATGTTTTCGGGATGACCGCCGCGGTACGCGACGGTGACGGGAACGTGGTGGGGCAGGGCGTGGGTATTCATGAGCGTGCGTCCGGGTTGAGCACGCAGTGTACGAACAGCGCCGAGGGCCTTGGGCATAATGAATCGGGAACGACCTTCCCACAAGCCCCGCCCTGGAGACATTGCATGAAACAGATCACCGCCGTCATCAAACCGTTCAAGCTCGAAGAGGTGCGCGAGGCGCTGGCCGAGCAGGGCGTGACCGGTCTCACCGTGACGGAGGTCAAGGGCTTCGGTCGGCAAAAAGGCCACACCGAGCTCTACCGCGGCGCCGAATACGTGGTCGACTTTCTGCCCAAGGTGAAGGTCGAGGTGGTGGTGAAGACCGACGACGTGGAACGCTGCGTCGACGCCATCATCCGGGCGGCGCGCACCGGCAAGATCGGCGACGGCAAGATCTTCGTGACCTCGGTCGAGCGTGTGGTGCGCATCCGCACCGGCGAGGAAGACGAAACCGCGGTCTGACCCGGTCCGGGTTCTAGATCGCTTCGATGCGGGCTTGCGGCGCCATGCCGGCGGCCTGCACGAGCTCAGGCAGCAGGTCGTGAACATCGCTGCCGACACGGATCAATTCCATCTGGGCATCGCTCATGAACTGCTGCTCCACCCCGGTGCGCATGAAGGCCATCAAGCCGTCGTAGTAGCCCGCCACGTTGAGCAGGCCCACTGGTTTGTCGTGGTAGCCCAGCTGGCGCCAGGCCCAGACTTCAAAAAATTCTTCAAACGTGCCGATGCCACCGGGCAAAGCCAGGAAAGCGTCGGCCTTGTCGGCCATCATCCGTTTACGCTCGTGCATGTTGTCCACCACATGCAGTTCGGTGCAACCGTGGTGCGCCCACTCCCGCTCGACCAGCGCTTTCGGAATGATGCCGACGGCCTGGCCACCCGCCGCCATGGTGGCGTCGGCCACGATGCCCATGAGGCCGTTGCGCCCACCGCCGTACACCAGCTGGCCGCCGTGTTCGCCGATCCATCGGCCGACCGCGCGTGCCGTGTCTGCGAAGGCAGGCGTGGCTCCAGGTCGGGAGCCGCAATAAACACACAGCGAAAAGGCGGGCATTGTCATGGCGTGTCTGGTTGGTTCAATGCCAGCGGGCCCAGGCCGCCGCCAGCCAGATGCCCGCGCACAGCAGCAGGCTGAGCAATACCGCAGCGCTGCCCATGTCCTTGGCGCGTTTGGAGAGGTCGTGCCACTCCGGGCCGATGCGGTCGATGGCGGTCTCGATACCGGTGTTGAGCAACTCGACCATCATCACGAGCATCACCGAGCCGGCGAGCAGGGCGGTTTCCACCCAGGACTGTCCGAGCCAGAACGCCAACGGGACCATCACGACGGCAGCAAGCGCCTCCTGGCGGAACGCGGTCTCGCCCCAGCCGGAACGCAAGCCGGCCAACGAATAGCCGAAGGCGTGCCACATGCGGGACGCGCCTGTGCGGAGCTTTTGCGCATTGACCGGTTCACGCTCGGGAGGGTTGCTCACGGTTTCAGCTCCACCAGCGTCGGGGTTTGCTGGTGTCTTCCACCGGCTTGAAGTGCACGAGGCGGGTGCCCGCCAGCGCATCGTGCAGGAACTGGCGCTGGGCATGAAAGCGCGACAGCAGCGCCCAGATGACGACCCAGCCGACGAGCAGCACGGAGAGTTGCTGCCCCGACAGTTGCAGCCACCCCGCCACGGCCAGTGGTGGCAGCAGCCACAGCCACGAAAGCACGTAGCGCCAGAGGGCGCGACCCTGCGTCAAGGCGTTGCCGTGTCGATCGACCACGCGGATGTGCCAGGTCTTCATGGCCAGGGTCTGGCCCTTGGCCCAGAACCAGCCGAAATAAATGCCGAAGGCCACGAACACCAGGGCTTGTTGCAGGTAGCGGTTGTCCAGCGCATTGCCGGATTGGGTGAACGAGGACAGCAGATAGCTGGTGGTGAACAGCACGCCGACAAGAAACACCACGCCGAACATCAAGGTGCCCTCGTACAGCCAGCAGGCCATGCGCCGGCGCAACGAAGGCGCCATGAGCTCGGGTGGAGACGCTGCATCGGGGGAGCGGGACGGATCGGAAAGGGTGGCGGACATGCAGAAGTGAGGTGTTCGGCCCGAGGGGCGCAGGGCTGAATTGTCTCATTGCGGTCATGGCTTGCACTTTTTCAGGGCGTTCGGTCCAGGCCACAGCCGCAAGCCCGTGTTGCAGTGCGATAATTCGCGCTGCACTTCAAAACACGGCAAACGGATCAGGGTCCGGCGGGGTATGTGCCCGCTCATGTCCACTGGTCTCAAGTCTCGACACCACCCCACAAGGGTTGGTCAAGAGGCACCCAAGGTATTTCGTCAGAGAAATTCTCGAAAGGTTCATCATGGAAATCAACAAGGCCGAACTGGCCTCGGCCGCTGCCGCCACCGGCACCGCCACCCAAGAACTCCGCGGCGCAGAAATCCTCGTCAAGGCCCTCCAGGCCGAAGGCGTCAAGTACATCTGGGGCTACCCCGGCGGTGCTGTGCTGCACATCTACGACGCTTTCTACAAGCAGGACACCATCCAGCACGTGCTGGTGCGCCACGAGCAGGCGGCCGTTCACGCGGCCGACGGTTATGCGCGTGCCACCGGCGACGTGGGCGTGGCGCTGGTCACTTCGGGTCCCGGCGTCACCAATGCCATCACCGGCATCGCCACCGCCTACATGGACAGCATCCCCATGGTGATCGTCACCGGCCAGGTGCCCACAGCCGCGATCGGCCTGGACGCTTTCCAGGAATGCGACACCGTCGGCATCACGCGCCCCATCGTCAAGCACAACTTCCTCGTCAAGGATGCGCGCGACATGGCCATGGTGATGAAGAAGGCCTTCCACATCGCGCGCAGCGGCCGTCCCGGCCCCGTGGTGGTGGACATCCCGAAAGACGTGTCGTTCAACAAGGTGCCCTACACCGGCTATCCCGAGTCGGTCGAGATGCGCTCCTACAACCCGGTGCGCAAAGGTCACGGCGGTCAGATCCGCAAGGCGTTGCAGCTGTTGCTGGCGGCCAAGCGGCCCTACATCTACACCGGCGGTGGCGTGTTGCTGAGCAACGCCACCGAAGAGCTGCGCACGCTGGTGAACATGCTCGGCTACCCGGTCACCAACACGCTGATGGGCCTGGGTGCCTACCCGGCATCGGACCGCAAGTTCCTCGGCATGCTGGGCATGCACGGCACGATCGAAGCCAACAACGCGATGCAGAACTGCGACGTGTTGCTGGCCGTGGGCGCGCGCTTTGACGACCGCGTGATCGGCAACCCCAAGCACTTCGCGCAGAACGAACGCAAGATCATCCACATCGACATCGACCCGTCGAGCATTTCCAAGCGCGTGAAAGTGGATGTGCCGATCGTGGGTGATGTGAAGGATGTGCTCACCGAGCTCATCAACATGGTGCGCGAGAGCGCCACCAAGCCCGACGGCAAGGCGCTGGCCGCCTGGTGGGACACCATCGAGACCTGGCGCTCCAAGGACTGCCTGAAGTACGACCGTGGCAACACCGACGTGATCAAGCCGCAGTACGTGGTGGAAACGCTCTGGAACATGACCAAGGACGCCGACACGTACGTCACGTCCGACGTGGGTCAGCACCAGATGTGGGCTGCGCAGTACTACCGCTTTGACGAGCCGCGCCGCTGGATCAACTCGGGTGGCCTGGGCACCATGGGCGTGGGCATTCCCTACGCCATGGGCATCAAGCTCGCCAAGCCCGACAGCGAGGTGTTCTGCGTGACCGGCGAAGGCTCGGTGCAGATGTGCATTCAGGAACTCTCGACCTGCCTGCAGTACAACACCCCGATCAAGATCGTGGCGCTGAACAACAGGTACCTCGGCATGGTTCGCCAATGGCAGGAAATCGACTACGAAGGTCGCTACAGCCACAGCTACATGGACGCACTGCCGAACTTCGTGAAACTGGCCGAGGCCTATGGCCACGTCGGCATGCTCATCGAACGTCCGCAGGACGTGGAAGGCGCTCTTCGCGAGGCGCGCAAGCTCAAGGACCGCACCGTGTTCATGGACTTCCGCACCGACCCGACCGAGAACGTCTTCCCCATGGTCAAGGCCGGCAAGGGCATCACCGAGATGCTGCTGGGCTCCGAAGACCTCTGATCCCCCGCGAAGCGGCGGCCTGCCGTTGCTTCATCCCCTCAGACGAATCTATTGCCCGCCAAGCCTGCGCATTACCGTGCGCGGGGGAGGGCGGCGAAAAGAGGAATCGAACATGAAACACATCATCGCTGTCTTGCTGGAAAACGAACCCGGGGCCCTGTCCCGTGTGGTCGGCCTGTTCTCCGCCCGTGGGTACAACATCGAGTCGCTCACCGTGGCGCCGACCGAAGACCCCAGCCTGTCCCGAATGACGATCCAGACCACCGGGTCGGACGACGTCATCGAACAGATCACCAAACACCTCAACCGCCTGATCGAAGTCGTGAAGGTGGTGGACCTCACCGAGGGCTCCTACACCGAGCGCGAGCTCATGATGGTGAAGGTGCGCGCGGTGGGCAAGGAGCGCGAAGAGATGAAGCGCATGGCCGACATCTTCCGTGGCCGCATCATCGACGTGACCGAGAAGAGCTACACCATCGAGCTCACGGGCGACCAGACCAAGAACGACGCGTTCCTGGAAGCCATCGACCGCTCCGCCATCCTCGAGACGGTGCGCACCGGTGCCAGCGGCATCGGGCGTGGCGAGCGCATCCTGCGCGTGTAAGACAATCCCCCAGTTTTCACTTCCCCCGAACAACACATTTCAACCGGAGCAACCCATGAAAGTTTTCTACGACAAAGACTGTGACCTGTCCCTGATCAAGGGCAAGACCGTGGCCATCCTGGGCTACGGCAGCCAGGGCCACGCACACGCACAGAACCTCAACGACAGCGGCGTCAAGGTCGTGGTCGGCCTGCGCAAGGGCGGCGCCTCGTGGGACAAGGTCGGCAAAGCCGGCCTGACCGTGATGGAAGTCAATGACGCCGTGAAATCGGCCGACGTGGTCATGATCCTGCTGCCCGACGAGCAGATCGCCGAGGTCTACCATCAGAACGTGGCGCCCCACATCAAGCAGGGCGCGTCGCTCGCCTTCGCCCACGGCTTCAACGTGCACTACAACCAGGTCGTTCCCCGTGCCGATCTGGACGTGTGGATGGTCGCGCCCAAGGCCCCCGGCCACACCGTGCGCAACACCTACACCCAGGGTGGTGGCGTGCCCCACCTGGTCGCCATTCACCAGGACAAGAGCGGCAAGGCCCGTGACCTCGCGCTGAGCTACGCCATGGCCAACGGTGGCGGCAAGGCCGGCATCATCGAGACCAACTTCAAGGAAGAGACCGAGACCGACCTGTTCGGTGAGCAGGCCGTGTTGTGCGGCGGCGCGGTCGAGCTGATCAAGATGGGCTACGAGACGCTGGTGGAAGCCGGCTACGCGCCCGAGATGGCTTACTTCGAATGCCTGCACGAGCTCAAGCTCATCGTGGACCTGATCTACGAAGGCGGCATTGCCAACATGAACTACTCGATCTCGAACAACGCCGAGTACGGCGAGTACGTGACCGGTCCTGAAGTGATCAACGCCCAGAGCCGCGAAGCCATGCGCAACGCCTTGAAGCGCATCCAGTCGGGTGAGTACGCCAAGATGTTCATCTCCGAAGGCCGCACCAACTACCCGAGCATGACGGCCCGTCGTCGCCTGACCGCCGATCACCAGATCGAAGTGGTCGGCGCCCAGCTGCGCGCCATGATGCCCTGGATTGCCAAGAACAAGCTGGTGGATCAGACGCGCAACTGATGTAGGCACGCTCGCCCCGGCGAGTTGCAGCTTCTGCAAAGGCCACTTCGGTGGCCTTTGTCGTTTTTGCATGCCAGGTCACTGCCGTACACTGCACCTTTGCACCATGCAAGGGTGTCCTCGGGCACCCTTCCAAACACATCCCCATGCACGACGGTACAGACCCCCAGCACACCCACCACGAAGACCGGCCCAAGCGTTCCAAAGGCATCTACATGGTGCCCAACATGATCACGCTGGCAGCCTTGTTCGGCGGTTTCTACTCGGTGGTGATGGCCATGAACGGCCGCTACGACCTGGCCACGGTGGGCATCTTTGTGGCCATGGTGCTCGACAGCCTGGACGGTCGTGTGGCCCGCATGACCAACACGCAGAGTGCCTTTGGCGAGCAGATGGACTCGCTTTCCGACATGGTGTCCTTCGGCGCTGCGCCTGCTCTGATTGCCTACGAATGGACTCTGCGGGACCTGGGCCGCTGGGGCTGGATTGCAGCGTTCGTGTATTGCGCCTGCGCCGCCCTTCGCCTGGCGCGCTTCAACGTCAACACCGGCGTGGTGGACAAGCGTTACTTCCAGGGGCTGCCGTCGCCCGCTGCCGCCGCCCTTGTCGCCGGTTTCATCTGGCTGATGACCGAGCTCGAGATTCCAGCGCAGGACGTGACCTGGTTCATGTTCGCCCTCACGCTCTACACCGGCCTGACCATGGTGACGAACGTGCCGTTCTACAGTTTCAAGGAGCTGAACCTGCGCAAGAGCGTGCCGTTCGCGGCCATCGTGCTGGTGGCGCTGGCCATCGCGGTGATCAACATCCATCCGCCCACTGTGCTGTTCGGTCTGTTTGTGGTCTACGGCTTGTCGGGCTATGCGGTGTATTTCTGGCGCAAGGCCAAGGGACGCCCGACCAGCGTGATCAGCACGTCCACCGACGAACCAGACGAGCGTGGTCTGCACGACGATTGAGTTGCGCATCGGCCCGATCACCAATGCCAATGGCCCTGTGAGAGGGCTTTGTGCTACATTGCCACACATGTCCAAATTTTCGATCTCGCTACTACTGGGTGTCCTTCACGGGCAGGTTCGGTAACGCGAGAGCGATTCCCTTACAACGGCCCGTTTGCACCCGCAGCGGGCCGTTTTTGTTTTGGACTGCGGGTTTTTTGAAGCGCTGCCCACGAGGCATCCCACTGGAGCATTGAGATGAGCGACAAACTGATCATTTTTGACACCACCTTGCGCGACGGCGAACAGTCGCCCGGCGCGTCCATGACGAAAGACGAGAAGCTGCGCATCGCCCGTCAACTGGAGCGCCTGAAGGTCGATGTCATCGAAGCCGGTTTTGCGGCCAGCTCCAACGGCGACTTCGAGTCGGTCAAGGCCATTGCGGATGTCATCAAGGACTCCACTGTGTGCTCACTGGCCCGCGCCAACGACCGCGACATTTCGCGGGCTGCGGAGGCACTCAAGGGCGCCAACCGCGCCCGCATCCACACCTTCATCGCTACCAGCGCGCTGCACATGGAGAAGAAGCTGCGCATGACACCCGAGCAGGTGCTGGAGCAGGCCAAGCAGTCGGTGCGCTTTGCGCGCAACCTGGTGGACGACATCGAGTTCAGCCCGGAAGACGGCTACCGCAGCGACATGGACTACCTGTGCCGCGTTCTGGAAGCGGTGATCAAGGAGGGCGCCACCACGCTCAACATCCCGGACACCGTGGGCTATGCGGTGCCCGAGTTGTACGGCGAGTTCATCCGCACCTTGCGCGAGCGTGTGCCCAACTCCGACAAGGCGATCTGGTCGGTGCATTGCCACAACGACCTCGGCATGGCGGTGGCCAACTCGCTGGCTGGTGTGAAGATCGGCGGCGCGCGGCAGGTCGAATGCACCATCAATGGCCTGGGTGAGCGAGCAGGCAACTGCTCGCTCGAAGAGATCGTGATGGCGGTGCGCACGCGTCGCGACTACTTCGGGCTCGACGTGGGTGTGGATGCGACGCAGATCGTGCCCGCGAGCCGCATGGTCAGCCAGACCACGGGCTTCGTGGTGCAGCCGAACAAGGCGGTGGTGGGCGCCAATGCGTTTGCACACGCCAGCGGCATTCACCAGGACGGCGTGCTCAAGGCGCGGGACACCTACGAGATCATGCGGGCCGAAGATGTGGGCTGGGCCGCCAACAAGATCGTGTTGGGCAAGCTGAGCGGGCGCAATGCGTTCAAGCAGCGATTGCAGGATCTGGGCATCGAAATGGAGTCGGAGAGCGAGATCAACACCGCATTCGCCGCCTTCAAGGAGCTGGCCGACCGCAAGAGCGAGATCTTCGACGAGGACATCCTGGCACTGTGCAGCGATGAGAGCGTGACCGCTGAAAAGGAGCAGTACGGGCTGGTGTCGCTCAAGCAGCGCAGTGAAACCGGTGAGCGCCCGCACGCCAACGTGGTGTTCACCGCGGATGGTCAGGAGATTCAGGTCGAGAGCGATGGCAACGGCCCGGTCGATGCCTCGTTGAAGGCCATCGAGAACCATGTCAAAAGCGGTGCCGAGCTGGTCCTGTATTCGGTCAATGCCATCACGAGCGGCTCAACCGAAAGCCAGGGTGAAGTCACGGTGCGCCTGCAGCATGGCGGGCGGGTGGTCAACGGCGTGGGTGCGGATCCCGACATCGTCGTCGCATCCGCCAAGGCTTATCTGAGTGCCCTGAACAAACTGCACAGCAAGTTCGACCGCGTCGCAGCTCAAGGATAAAGTCTTTAAAAATCAATGACTTGGGTCGTTCAGCGTGCTGATGTTCAGAAATGACACCAAAAGTAGCACCTGTTCGACCGATCATTTAAGAGAATTTCCCAAGCAATTGATATTGCTAGTTTTTTTCTTTGTGCATACACTTCACTCCAGCGCAATTCCTGTTGCTGGAGTGAAGTGATGATCCAAGGCGTTGTTCGCATTCGAAAACTGGTTCTGGCGGCCACAGTCGTCGCCTGGGTGGGCATGAGCGTGTTGCCCACCGTGGTGAGCGCAGCCACCAGTGCGGCCAAGGTCGCCAAGACGCAAAAAGTGCATAAGTCGACGTCCGCCAAGGCGCCGGCCAAACGCACATCCGCATCGGCCAAGAGTCCCACCCGCAAAGTGGTGGCGGCCAAGAGCAGCACCAGACAGGCAGTTCTCGCCAAAACGAGCTCATCGCGCGTCAAGGTTCAAATGGCTTCGGGCAAAAAACCCACCGTCCGCCAGCTGGCCGCTCGAAGCCAGAGCCGGAAGAATGTGAAATCCGCCGTGGAGCGCGTGGCCGCACCGGCACGCTTGTCCATGGGCGAGCAACTCGGTCTGCGCACGAGCAGCGACCGCCTGGACCTCAACTCCAGCGTCGCGCTGGTCATTGACCAGGAAACCAACGAAGTGCTGTTCAGCAAGAACGACGCGGCCGTGCTGCCGATTGCTTCGTTGACCAAGCTCATGACCGGTCTGGTGATCGCCGATGCGAACCTGGACATGAACGAACCCATCACCATCACCCAGGACGACGTCGACACTTACAAGGGCAGCAGTTCGCGGCTGGCGGTGGGCAGCACCTTGTCGCGCGGCGAAATGATGCACCTGGCCTTGATGTCGAGCGAGAACCGGGCGGCCAATGCGCTGGGACGCACCTACCCGGGTGGTCTGAGCGAGTTCGTGCGCTTGATGAATTCCAAAGCCAAGCAGCTCGGCATGACCGACACCCGTTATGTTGAGCCCACGGGTTTGTCGAGCCTGAACCAGTCCAGCGCGCGCGACCTTGCCACGCTGGTGTCGGTGGCGCACGACCGGCCGATTTTGCGGAGTCTGTCCACCTCGCCTGGTCACGAAGTCGAGTTGGGCCGTCGCACGCTGCACTACAACAACTCCAACCGCCTGATCAAAAATCCGGAGTGGGAAATCGGTCTGCAGAAGACCGGCTACATCTCCGAAGCCGGTCGCTGCCTGGTGATGCAGGCCAAGGTGGCGGGTCGTCAACTGATCATGGTGTTCCTGGACTCCACCGGCAAGCTGAGCCGCCTGCAGGACGCCGAGCGTGTGCGTCGTTGGGTCGAGGTGCAGACCGAGCTTGCACGCCCGGCTGTGCGTCCTCAGGGCTGATCAAGCGCCACGCTTCCAACGCAAAAAACGGTCCTCTGCGGACCGTTTTGCGTTGGTGCTTGCCGCTTCAACGACCGGGCAAGCCCGCGGGACGCGAACACCCCAGCGCCGAAGATATTTCAGCGGCGGTGCTCCGGAGTTTCGATACCCAGCTCTCGTCGATGCGGTCCGCCGGCGCCGAGATGGACAGCCCCGCCACCAGTTTGTTCTGGTCGTCGTAGATGCCTGCGGCCATGCAGCGCACGCCCAATTCGAGCTCTTCGTTGTCGCGGGCCAGGCCCGCTTGGCGGCATTGCGCCAGTTCGCGCTCCAGGCTCGGCAATTGGGTGAGGCTGTTGCGCGTGTTGCCCGCCAACCCGGTGCGCGTGGCGTAGGCGCGCACGCGTTGGGGTTCGTCGTCGGCGAGGAAGAGCTTGCCCACCGACGTGAGGTGCAATGGTGCTCGTCCTCCAATGGCGCGCACCACCTGCATGCCGGAGCGTTCGCTGTACGCGCGCTCCACGTACACGATCTCGTCACCCTGGCGCACGCTCAGGTTGACGGGTTGCTGGATCTGTTTGTGCAGTTCGCGCATGGGCAGCAAGGCCGCATCGCGCACGCTCAGGCGCGCTTTGACCAGGTTGCCCAACTCCAGCAACCGCATGCCGAGGCGGTAACTGCCGGCCTCGGGTCGGTCGACGAAGCGGCCAATGGTCAGATCGTTGAGGATGCGGTGTGCCGTGGATGGGTGAAGCCCGGTTTTTTCGCTGATCTCTTTCAGCGACACCGGTTCCTCTTTGGAAGCGAGCACCTCCAGCAGGTTGAACATGCGTTCAATCACCTGGACCGTGGGCGTGGCGGGGAGGGAGTCGGAACGTTTGGTCATGGCGCAAGTGTGACCGAAATTTTACGAGGTGAAATCAGAAGCCGTGTTGCGCACGCGTCACGCGTGCCGATCCGTGCAACTCAAACGCCTGGAACCCAGCGCCCGTCCAGCAGCAATTCATGCGGCTGGAAACCGGCCTTGTAGCTCATCTTGCCGCTTTGGGCGATCCAGTACCCCAGGTAGATGTTCGGCAGGTCCAGCGCCCGGGCCTGCTCGATCTGCCACAGCACGCTGTAGGTGCCGTAGCTGGCTTTGTCTTCCGGTTCGTAAAAGGTGTAGACCGCCGACAGGCCATCGTTGAGCACGTCGACGATGGAGATCATCTTCAGGCGCGAGGGCTGCCCATCGACGCCAGGCTCGTGGAATTCGATCAAGCGCGAGTTGACCCGGCTCTGCAGCAAAAACTGCGTGTACTGGTCGATGCTGTCGTGGTCCATGCCGCCACCCGCGTGCCGGCTGTTCTGGTAGCGCAGATAGAGCTGGTAGTGCTCAGGCACGAAACACAGCTTGAGCACGCGCGTTTGCAGGTGCGCATGCTGCAGCCTTGACCGGCGCTGGCTGCGGCTGGGTTTGAAACTGGCGACCGGCACCCGCAAGGGCACGCAGGCCTGGCAACCGTCGCAGTAGGGCCGGTAAGTGAACATGCCGCTGCGTCGAAAGCCGTGCGTGACCAGATCCGAGTAGGCGTCGTTGTGGATGAGGTGGCTGGGCGTGGCCACCTGCGAGCGGGCCTGGTGTCCCGGCAGATAGCTGCAGGGATAGGGCGCCGTCGCATAAAACTGCAGTGCCTGGAGCGGAAGTTCTTTGAGGTGGGTCACGCTGGCCGACGGTGTTCAGGGATGACGTTTTGCCAGTATATGGGCTGGAATTCCCACCGGGGAGCGGGGCGCGACATGGCCTCGCCCACGTGTCGGCAGAAGGCCTCGCGCGGCATCAATTGCCCGCCCAGGCTGGCCAGGTGCGGCGTGTTTTGCTGGCAATCGATCAGAGGCAGGTCCTTGGCCCGGCAGAAGGCCACGAGCGCGGCCAGCGCGATCTTCGAGGCATCGCTCTGGCGGCTGAACATGGATTCGCCATAGACCATGCCGCCGAGGTTGATGCAATACAAGCCGCCGGCCAGTTCACCATCGATCCAGGTTTCCACGCTGTGCGCCACGCCGGCGTGGTGCAGCCGCGTGTAGGCCTGCACCATGGCCGGCAGGATCCAGGTGCCGTCCTGCCCGTCGCGCGGGGTGTGCGCGCAGGCGCGGATCACACGCTCAAAGTCGTGGTCAAAACGAATGTCCAGTCGGCCTTCGAGGCGCAGTTTCTGGATCGACTTGCGCAGCGACCGGTGCAGGCGGAACGCATGTGTCTGAAGCACCATGCGCGGGTCGGTGCTCCACCACAGGATGGGCTGTCCGGCGCTGAACCAGGGGAAGATGCCGCGCGAGTAGGCCGCGATCAGTGACGGCACATCGAGCACACCACCCGCGGCCAACAGGCCCGGTGCGGGGTCGCTGGGGCCCCAGGCCGATTCCACCGGTGGAAAGGCCTCGCCGGGCTCCAGCCAGGGCAAGGCGCGGTTCGGGGGTGCGTGTGACATGCCGCTATTGTGCGGCTGGCCTCAGGTCTGCGGTGTTGCGAGGCGCCGCACCAGGAGCCAGAGTGCTGCGCCGATCAGGACGCCGACGCCGTCGGCCAGGAAGTCGAGCCATTCGCCGTAGCGCCAGCCTGTGGCCGCCTGCAGGAGTTCGATGACGCCGCCATACGCCAGCAACGCAATGATCATGGTCGAGGGCCTGTGGCTGTAGGCCAGCAGGCCCACCAGCGCCAACCAGCCAAAGCCGAAGGTGTGTTGCCCCTTGTCCCAGATGGTTGCCGCTTGCTGCGGCAACAGATCCACCGGCACCAGCGAGGCGATCGCCAGCACGGTGGCGCTGCACCAGAAGGCGGTTCGGATCAGATGAAGGCCGGAGGGGCGCATGGAAGATGCAAGAACGAGAGAGGCAGAAACAACAAAGGCCTTCGCAAGAAGGCCTTTGAGTGGATGTTGGGTGGCTCCCCGACCTGGACTCGAACCAGGGACCTGCGGATTAACAGTCCGTCGCTCTACCGACTGAGCTATCAGGGAACAGCCTCGAATTATAGCGTTGAATTTTTCGTTTTCTGAGCTGAGGCTTCAGTTGCGAAAAATATCTCGCGTTCAGTCGAGCGCAGGAGGCGTGACGCCGAGCACCCGGTGCAACTGCGTGCTGGTGGTCGTGTACTGAAGCATCACCTTTTTCTCTGGGAACACGATGGGTGCCGCACCGAAGGCCGCGAGTGTGGCTTCGTGAAATCCCGAGAGGATGAGCTTCTTCTTGCCGGGGTAGGTGTTGATGTCACCCACCGCGAAGATGCCGGGCACGCTGGTGGAGAACTTCTCGGTGTCCACCACCAGTTGTTTTCGCTCGATGTCCAGGCCCCAGTCGGCAATGGGTCCCAGCTTGGGTGACAGGCCCAGGAAGACCAGAAACACATCGGCAGGCACGTTGTGCGTCTGGGCCTGCGGGTCGGTGACCTGCAATGCGGTGAGCCGATCGCCATCGGTTGTGAACCCCGTGGGCTGACCGACCATGAAGCGCAGCTTGTCGTGCTCGCAGAGTTCGCGCATGCGCGCGATGTTCGCGGGCGCGGCCTGAAAGGCATCGCGTCGATGGATCAAGGTCACGCTTTTGGCCTTGCCGGGACCTGGCATGGAGAGGGTTGCGGCCCACTCCAGCGCAGTGTCGCCACCGCCCAAGATGACGGTGTTCTGGCCGGCACAAGCGTCGGGCGACGTGATCCGGTAGAAAAGTTGTTTCTGTTCAAACGCTTCGATGCCGTCGAGCTTGAGCGCGCGCGGCTGGAACGCCCCCACTCCCGCCGCGATGAACAAGGTCTTGGTGAGCAGGCGTGTGCCCTGGGAAGTGGCCACAAAGAAGCGGCCATCGACCTGCTGTTCAACGGTGCTCACCTCTTGTCCGAGGTGGAACGTGGCGCCGAAGGGCTCAATCTGCTTGAGCAGGTTGTTGACCAGTTCCTGACCGGTGCAGACCGGGATGGCCGGAATGTCGTAGATCGGCTTGTCGGGGTAGAGCTCTGCGGGTTGACCGCCCGGGAAGGGCAGTGCATCGATCACATGGGCCTTGATCTCCAGCAGGCCCAACTCGAACACTTGGAACAGACCCACCGGGCCTGCACCGATGACGACCGCATCGGCTTCAATGGGACCGTCGCTGACCATGCCGCTCAGCGCAGCAGCTCGGGCAGTTTGCCGGTGCGGTCTTTCCAGTCGTCGGCATCGGGCAGCGGTGCCTTGCGTTTGGTGATGCTCTTCCAGCCCGGCAACTGCGCCAGATCGGCGTTGAGCTGGGTCATGTGCAGCTGGTCCTTGGGCAGGTCTTCTTCTGCGTAAATGGCGCTCACCGGGCATTCAGGAATGCACACCGCACAGTCGATGCACTCATCGGGATCGATGGTGAGGAAGTTGGGGCCTTCGCGGAAGCAGTCCACGGGGCAGACGTCGACACAGTCGGTGTATTTGCAGCGGATGCAGGCTTCGGTGACAACGTGGGTCATGGTGGTCTTGGGAATCGGTGGAAGCCGTGATTTTAGGGTTTCCGGCGAGGGCGGGCCGGGCCATGGCCCTTGCCGTGACACAAGTTAAGGGGAAGCGGGTCGCGTGCGCTTTCGCGCGAGGCTCATTGCACCAGCAACGCGCCCGCCGTGCGGTGGCTCGCGGTGTCCACCAGCACCAGCGATCCCAGGGCCCGGGACTGCGCAAACGGCAGCGTGACCAGCGGCTCCTGCAGTGTCAGTTCAATGTGGCCGATGGCGTTGGGCTCCAGCTGGGTGGCGTCTTCTTCCGCCAGGGTGTGGATGTCCAGGCGGTGCACGATGCGCTTGATCTTGGCCTTGACCCAGCGGTGGCCATGCAGCGCCCAGTACACGCGCCCGGGCACCAGGGTCTCGTCGTCCAGCCAGGCCACGGTGGCGCGGATTTCGCGGTTGCCGGGCAGCGACCCTTCGGTGTCTTCGGCCAGCAGCCAGTCGCCACGCGAGACGTCAACCTCGCGGTCCAGCACGATGCCGGCGCTGTGGCCCGCGAGCACGGCCTGCGGATGGCGCACATGGTTGAGCACCTGGGCGACCACGGCGGTCTGGCCGTTGGGCATGATGCGCACGTTCTGACCGGCCTGCACACCACCGGTGGCCACGCGGCCCCAGAACACGCGGCGGCCCTGTGAGGTGTCGGCCGAGCTGCTGAATTTTTCCACCCACTGCACGGCGAAGGCGAAGGGCAGCGTGCTGTCGGCCGGCGTGACGGGCAGACCTTCGAGGATCTCGAGCAGCGTGGGGCCGCTGTATCCGCACCAGTCAGCCTGTTCGCTGGCGTCGACCACGTTCCAGCCCTTGAGGGCGGACACGGGGACCACGGCCGTGACAGGGATGCCGGCTTGCGCGGCGAATGTGCGCAGTGCGGCGCCGATGTGTTCAAACGCCACGGCGCTGTCTTCAACCGCGTCGAGCTTGTTGATGGCGAACACCACCGAGGGCACGCGCAGCAGCTTGAGCAGCAGGCTGTGGCGGCGCGTCTGCGGCAGCAGTTTGAGCGCGGCATCGGCCCAGGCCAGCTTGGTGGCGTCGACCAGCACCACGGCAGCGTCGGCGCTGGATGCGGCGGTCACCATGTTGCGTGTGTACTGCTCGTGGCCGGGCGCGTCACCGATGATGAATTTGCGCGCTTCGGTGCTGAAGTACCGGTAGGCCACGTCGATGGTGATGCCTTGTTCGCGCTCGGCCGAGAGACCGTCGGTCAACAGGGCCAGATCGGTCTGGCCATGGCGCTGCACGCCGGCCAGGTGGTCTTGCAGCACGGCCTTGCTGTCGACCAGCAAGCGTCCGATGAGAGTGCTCTTGCCGTCGTCGACGCTACCGCAGGTGATGAGGCGCAGGGCGGAGCGCGTGTCCCCCACGAGGGCTTTGACTGGCTCGGTTCGAGCAGCGGTGTTGGAGGCGGTGGTCATCAGAAGTACCCATCTTTCTTGCGTTTTTCCATGGAGGCGTCGGACGTCTTGTCGTCCATGCGCGTGGCGCCGCGCTCGCTCACCTCGGCGGCCAGCGTCTCGATCACGATGTCGTCGGCCGTGGCGGCCAGGCTCTCCACCGGGCAGGTGCAGGTGATGTCACCCACGGTGCGAAAGCGCACGTCGCGCAGCTGCACGGTCTCGCCGTCGCGTGGTGGCGTGAGTTCGGTCACCGGCACGAGCAGGCCGCGGCGGTCCACCACCTCGCGCTGGTGCGTGTAGTAGATCGAGGGCAGGGCGATGTTCTCGCGGGCGATGTACTGCCACACATCGAGCTCGGTCCAGTTGCTGATGGGGAACACGCGAAAGTGCTCGCCGGGTTGCAGCCGGGTGTTGAACAGGGTCCAGAGTTCGGGGCGCTGGGCCTTGGGCTGCCACTGGCCGAAGCCGTCGCGGTGAGAAAAGATGCGCTCCTTGGCGCGGGCCTTTTCCTCGTCGCGACGAGCACCGCCAATGAGTGCGTCAAAGCGGAACTCTTCGATGGCTTCCAGCAAGGTGACCGACTGGTGCACGTTGCGGCTTTCGCCCGGGTGGGCCAGACGCACCGTGCCGCGCGCCATCGAGTCTTCGACGTTGCGCACGATCAACTCGGCGCCGAGCTCTTTGGCGCGCTGGTCGCGGAAGGCAGTGACTTCGGGGAAGTTGTGACCGGTGTCGATCATCAACAGCGGGTAAGGGATGCGGCCCGCGCCAAAGGCCTTCTCGGCGCACTTGAGCATGACCAGCGAATCCTTGCCGCCCGAGAACAGCAGGGTCGGGCGCTCGAAGGCGGCCGCGACTTCGCGCAGGATGAAGATGGTTTCTTCTTCGAGCGCGTCCAGGTGGGCGTTGCTCAGGTGGTGATCACCGGCGTGTTGCAGGGCGGTCTGGATCACGGCGGTTTCGGTGCGGGCGTTCATGAGGGGGTCCGTTCGATGGATGACACGAGGGAAGACGTGGCGGGCTGCACGTGCAGGCCGCATTCCTTGGCGCTTTCCTGTTCCCACCACCAGCGGCCGGCGCGGAAGTCTTCGCCGACGCTGATGGCGCGGGTGCAGGGCGCGCAGCCGATGCTGGGAAAAAACTGGTCGTGCAGGGAGTTGTAGTCCAGGCCGTGCAAGCCGATGAAGTGCCACACGTCGCCCCAGGTCCACTCGACGATGGGGCTGATCTTGACGCGCTCGACTTCCTGGATGACTTCACCCACCTCGGCGCGCGCGTTGGATTGTTCGCGGCGCAAACCGGTGATCCAGCCGTCGTGCCCGGCGAGTGCACGCGCCAGCGGCTCCATCTTGCGGATGTCGCAGCAGGCTTTGCGCAGCTCGATGCTCTGGTACATCGCCTCTTCGCCGTTCTTGCGCACGAAGTGGATGACCGATTCCTGCCGGGGACGGAAAACCTGAACGCTGATTCCGTAGCGCCGCTCGATCCGGGGGATCAACGCAAGCGTCTCGGCGTGCAGCTTGCCGGTCTCGAGCACGAACACACTGGCCTCGATGTCGGCCAGGTGCAGCAGGTGCGTGACCACCATGTCTTCGGCGCCCAGGCTGGAGGCCTGGGTCAACCTGGGGTGGCTGGCGGCGGTTTCGCGCAGCAGACCGATGCTGCGCGCGACCTTGGCAGCAAAGTCGGGCGAGGGCTTGTCGTAGAGGGCTAAAGCGGTCATGGCAACGGCTCTTTTCGCTTTCAGGCGGTGGCGAAATGGGGTGCGGTGTGCACCGCATCGCCCTGGTAGAAGGCGGGGTAGTGCGCCAGCAGCGCCTGGCCGTGGGCCAGGTTCTGGTCGGCTCGCAACACAGCTTGCGTGAAGCCGCTGCGCTGCATCTGCACCAGCTGGTCGATCAGCACATCACCGGTGGCGCGGATCTCGCCGGTGAAGCCGAGGCGGCGGCGCAGCAGGAAAGCCTGGCTGAACGCGCGGCCATCGTTGAACTTGGGAAAGTGCAGCTCGATCACGGTTACGCCGCCGAGGTCGGCCTCGCGCGGGTCGGTGTCGTTGGCGAAAGAGAGGCGCTGAGCCTCGTCCTCGGTGGCCACGAATGCGTCTGCGCTGAAGAGTTGAAGGGTTGTGCTCATGGTCTCGGTCCTCAGGCGGCGGCGCGGGCCGTGCTCGTGCGCACCGCGTTGGCGGCGGTCTTGAACGGATCGGCGCCGGTGCGGCGCAGCGTGGCCACGAAGGTTTCGGTGCCAGTGCGTTGTGCTCGGTAGGTGTCGAGCAGCGCCTCGATCACGTCGGGTACTTCGCTCGCGGCAAACGACGGGCCGATCACCTTGCCCGGGGTGGACTCGCCCGACAGGCGCGTGCCGTCCGAGCCACCGAGCGTGACCTGGTACCACTCCTGGCCGTCCTTGTCGACGCCCAGGATGCCGATGTGCCCGCTGTGGTGGTGGCCGCAGCTGTTGATGCAGCCACTGATGTGCAGGTCGATTTCGCCCAGGTCGTGCAGTTCGTCGAGGTCTTTGTAGCGGCCCAGGATGGCCTGTGCCAAGGGGAGCGAACGCGCGTTGGCGAGGTCGCAAAAATCGCCACCGGGGCAGGCGATCATGTCGGTCAGCAGGCCGATGTTGGGTTTGGCCAGGCCCAGGCGGCGGGCTTCGCGCCAGAGTTCTGGCAGCTGGTCGCAACGCACCCAGGGCAGCAGCAGGTTTTGCTCGTGCGTCACGCGGGCCTCGCCGGCCGAGAAGCGCTCGGCCAGGTCCGCCGCACGCTCCAGTTGTTCGGCCGTGGCGTCGCCGGGGGCCTGGCCGAAGCGCTTGAACGACAAGGTGACCGCGCGCAGGTCGGGGTTCTGGTGCGGCTTCACGTTCTGCGTGAGCCAGCGGCTGAACTCCATGTCGTCCTCGGCCGCAGCCTTGAGGATGTGGGCAATTTTCGCGTCGGCGCTCTTGCGATCGCACTTGAGCTGGGGCGGCACAAAGAAGGCGCTCACGCGGTCGAGCTCGGCCTGGCTGATGGTGTGAGGCGCGCCGTCTTTCTCGATGATGTCGCGGTACTCGGCTTCCACCTGGTCGGTGAAAGCCTGGCCCTCGGCCTTCACCAGGATCTTGATGCGGGCCTTGTAGATGTTGTCGCGGCGGCCGAAGCGGTTGTAGGCGCGCACCACGGCTTCAAGGTAGTTGAGGATCTGGTGCCAGGGCAAAAACTCGCGGATCACGCTGCCGATGATGGGTGTGCGGCCCATGCCGCCGCCCACGCGCACCTGAAAGCCCAGCTCACCGTCCACATCGCGCAGCAGGCGCAGGCCCACGTCGTGCCAGGCGGTGGCGGCACGGTCTTCGCGTGCACCGGTGATGGCGACCTTGAACTTGCGCGGCAGGAAGGCGAACTCGGGGTGCAGTGTGCTCCACTGGCGCATGATTTCGGCAAACGGCCGCGGGTCGGCGACCTCGTCCACGGCGATGCCGGCGAGTGCGTCGGTGGTGATGTTGCGGATGCAGTTGCCGCTGGTCTGGATGCCGTGCATGCCCACGCTGGCCAGCAGGTCCATCACGTCGGCCGAGCGCGCCAGCGGGATCCAGTTGTACTGCACGTTCTGGCGCGTCGTGAAGTGGCCGCAACGGTCGGGCAGGGTGGGCACTTCGGAGAGGCCGGCGTTGGCCTTGGACACGTCGTGCTCTTCCTTGTGGTCGAAGTCGCGAGCGATCTTCGCCAGCACCTTGAGCTGGGCGCTGTTGATCTCGCCGTAGGGCACGGCCACGCGCAGCATGGGCGCGAAGCGCTGCACGTACCAGCCGTTTTGCAGGCGCAGCGGCTTGAACTCGTCTTCCTTCAGCGTGCCGGCCTGCCAGCGGGTGAGCTGGTCGCGGAACTGGTCGGCACGCAACTGGACGAACTGGCGGTCAAAGTCGGAATATTGGTACATCGTGGGTACGTCGTCGTGGGCGGAAAAATCAGAGAGCGATCAATTTGAAGCCGGCGTAGGCCAGCAACACCGAGAGCGCCGAGCGCACCAGGCGCTCGGGTGTGTGACGCATGAGGCGCGTGCCGAGCCAGATGCCGGGCAGCGAGCCCGCGAGCAGCTTGCCCAGCAAAGGCCAGTCCACCGAGCCCATGCTCGCGTGGCCCAGGCCGGCCACCAGCGTGAGCGGCACGGCGTAGGCGATGTCGGCGGCCACGATGCGCGGCAGCGGCAGCAAAGGAAACAACAGCAGCAGCACCGACACACCGATGGCGCCCGCGCCGACCGAGGTGAGCGTGACCAGGGTGCCGATCACCGCGCCAAACAGGACCGGCAAGCTCCAGTGGCGGGCGTGGGTGGCGTTCTCGAGCTGGCCTTCTGCGAGGGTGCGGGGCAGTTGTTTGCCGCGCGCAGCTTTGTAGAGCATGGCGGCGGCCGTGAGCAGCAGGGCCACGCCCAGGGTGGTGGTCATGAGCGACTGCACCAGCGGGCTGGCCGGGCCGAGCTGGTGCAGGGCGCCCAGGGTGATCATTGCCGCAGGGATGCTGCCCGCGCAGAGCTGGCCCACCACGCGCCAGGGGACGAGCTTCTGGCGCGCCAGGCTGACGGTACCGCCCATCTTGGTGAAGGCCGCAAACAGCAGGTCGGTTCCCACCGCAAGGTAGGGTTTGACGCCGAAGAAGAAGATCAGGATGGGCGTCATGAGCGAACCGCCACCCACACCGGTGAGACCCACGATGAGTCCCACGGCGAATCCGGCCAGGATGATGGCGATGTCAGGCATGGGCGCGACTGTACGGAGCCGTGCATATATCCCAAACGATTTTTTCTTCATGGGGGTATGCCCCAGACGAATATAGAAGGCCGCGCGTGTGGCATCACACGACCCGGGCGCTGAGGCGACGCAAGTGCTGCTCCATCAGCATGCAGTGACGTAACATCGCCGCCATGCAAAAACAGCGTGTTCTGGTCAGTGTGGTGGGCTTCTCCGATGTGGAGCGCCACGCCTTGAACACGGTGTTTCGCCTCTCCCAATCCCGCGATCTGTCGTACGCACCTTATGTCCCCTTGACTGCGCCCGGTGTGGCCGCGCCCAAGGGTGTGTCGGAAGTGGCGTTGGTGGACGGCGAAAGTGCCGAAGCGGTCCTGTCTCACGCCAAGGAAATGCCGACCGGACAGCGACTGATCTGGGTCGGCAAGGATGCGCCGGAACACGCCTGGCGCGTGATGGACCGCCCGATCGACTGGGCCGCCGTGCTGCACGACCTGGACGCGGTGTACGCGGCCAACCAGGCCGACTCCGGACTGCTCGACCTGGACGTGACGGCGCCCGCGCCGCTGGATCCGGCCTTTGGCGAAGACGTGATCGGCGTGCGCCGCGCCCTGGTGGTGGGTGCCGACGAGCAGGAGCGCACCTACCTGCGCACCCGGCTGGCGCTGGCGGGCGTGGCCCAGGTGGACGAGGTGACCACCACAGAAGCGGCAATTTCCATCATTGTCCGCAACGACTACATCTGCGGTGTGTTCAACCTTGACGACCCGCAACTGGATGTCTGGTCCTTGATGCGCCTCTTTGCCGAGCACAACCCCAAAGCGCTGACGCTGGCCACCAGTGAACTGGCCGGCCCGCTGGCGGGCTGGTGGAGCCGACGGCGGGTGCGGCGCAACGCCCAGCGCGCCGGCATTTCCGCCTTGCTGGCGCGGCCGATTCAGCCGCCCGAGATTTCCGTCTGGCTCAACCTGCTGTAGACCGCTCCGGCGCGCCGACCTGGCGCCGCGCGTTCTTGATCGCAAACCGCGCCGGGTCAAGAACCGCGATCAGCGCCGGGTCCACGTCAGAGGCCTCTCCGTTGATCTGCATGGCCAATTGCGTGGCGCACCAAGGCGCCAGCGTGATGCCGCGCGAACCCATGGCGCACAGCAAGTGCAGCCCCGGCCAGCGAGGCACTTCGGCCAGCGCCATGCGCTGACGCTGGGCGCGACCTGCTGACAACTGCTGGCTCAGTGCCCGAGCGTCCGGTGCGGCGCCCACCAGCGGCAACCGGTCGAGCGAAGCGCAACGCACCTGTGACCAGCCCAACAATCTGCCTTGCGCCAGCTCGCTGCGCAGGTGTTGCGCTGCCGCCGGGTGGATGGTCTGCAGGCTGCGGGCGTTGCGCTCGTGGGCCTCGGTGGTGACCCTGGTGTCGCGCAGGCCACGCTCGAAGCTTGAACCCATGGCCCAGATCGCACCCGGCCAGGTCGGCGGAAGGCCTTCGTCACGGTATTGCGGAACAAACACCCCATCGTTGCGCCGGGGCCATTCCGCCAAGGCCTCACCTGCCTGCGGACCCAGGCTCATCTGACCCTTGACCGGGTTCAACGGCAGGTCGTCCATCGACATCCAGCCCGTGTTGCCGGTGAGCAGCTCCACGCTGCCCAGCGCGGCGGCCACGACAACGACAGGTGCCTCGCCCATGCAGCGGCCCTCCGCGTCCCAGGCTTGCCAAAGGGGGGTTGAGTCGTCGCTCGGCACGCTGATCAGGCGCTGCACCGGCGCGTTCCATTGCTGGGTGAGCGCGCCCAGGGCCTCGGATTCCCGGATCATGGCGTGCACCAGCGCAGCCGGACGCACCAGCGTGGCGGGCCAGCGGCCAGGATCGTGTCCGAGGTTGTCCACCTCGCAGGCCTGCCAGCCAGCGCCCTGCGGCACGAGCCGCCGCAGTTCGGCCAGCGTGTGCGCCACGCCGAGGGCTGACAAGCGCGAAAGCGGGGTGGGGGAGCGCGTGACGTGGCGACTGAGCATGCCCACGGGCAGACCCGAGGCGCCGTGGGCCGGGCCACTGGCTGCGTCCAGCAGCGTGACGCGCCAGCCTCGCTGCGCCAGCGCCGATGTGACCGCCGCACCCGCCAGACCGGCGCCGATCACCAGTGCATGGCGAAGGGCGTCAGGCATGGAAGTGCGGTGCGAAGGCAGGGACGGGCGCTCAGGCCGCGGGCGGCGGCACGTAGCCGGCCGCCGCGTCGGCACCTTCGCCGAAGAAGTGCTTTTCCATCTGGCGGGCCAGGTACTGGCGCGCGCGCGCGTCGGCCAGGTTCAGGCGGTTCTCGTTGAGCAGCATGGTCTGGTGCTTGAGCCAGGCGGCCCAGGCTTCCTTGCTCACGCTTTCATAGATGCGCTTGCCCAGCTCGCCGGGGTAGGGCGGGAAGTCCAGGCCTTCGGCTTCCTTGCCGAGCTTGATGCAGTTGACGGTGCGTGCCATGGGGTGTCCTTGGGTAGGGGTCAGATGATTTGGTTATATCGAATGGAAGAAATTATTCGTTCCAGTGGCTTGCGAAGGCCGGCATGATGCGGGCTTCGTGCGGCAGAGGGCGACTGTAGCAACCTTTGATCGACCGCAAAGACTTCAGGGCCGCAGCCCGCATGATCGACCGAGTGCCAAGCCCATGGTGGGCGTGTTGCCTCGGCGCCTTTTTACAATAGACCCCTTCGCCTCCACAGGACCCCCCATGAGTGCATTTCAGGAAGAGCGCGTGCTCAGCGTTCACCATTGGACCGACCGGCTGTTCAGCTTCACCACCACGCGAGACGCGTCGCTGCGCTTCTCCAACGGCCACTTCACCATGATCGGCCTGCGCGTGAACGACAAGCCGCTGCTGCGCGCCTACAGCATCGTCAGCCCCAATTACGCCGACCACCTCGAGTTCCTGAGCATCAAGGTGCCCGACGGCCCGCTCACCTCGCGCCTGCAACACATCCAGGTCGGCGACACCATCATCGTGGGTCGCAAGCCCACCGGCACGCTGCTGATCGACTATTTGCTGCCCGGCAAACGCCTGTATTTGCTGGCCACCGGCACCGGCCTGGCGCCTTTCCTCAGCGTCATCCGCGACCCGGAAACCTACGAGCGTTACGAACAGGTGGTGCTCATCCATGGCGTTCGGCAAGTGAAGGAGCTGGCTTACCGCGAGTACCTCAGCGACACCCTGACCCACGACGAGTTCCTGGGCGAGATGGTCCAGCAGAAGCTGCTGTACTACCCCACGGTCACGCGCGAGCCGTTCGTGCACCAGGGCCGCATTCCGCAACTGCTGGCCGAGGGTCAGGTCGCCAAAGACCTGGGCATTCCCATGCTGAACCCCGCGGAAGACCGCATCATGATCTGTGGCAGCCCCGAGATGCTGCGCGACCTCAAGGCGCTGGCCGAGAAGCTGGGCTTTGAAGAAGGCAACACCAGCCGCCCGGGCGCTTTCGTGATCGAACGGGCGTTCGCCGGAACTTGATCCGGGCTTGTCGGCTCAGTCCCGAAGCTTTCCTTCACCACAGGTCCCGCCTTGATCACCACCATCCCGACCGTCAGTCCCTCGTTTTTTGAACGTTACCCCCGCCAGATCCTGGGCCTGATCGCCCTGGTGTGCATCGGCATGCTGGCGTTTGGCCTGTACCTGCAGCATGTGGTGGGGCTGGAGCCTTGCCCCATGTGCATCGTGCAGCGTTATGCGCTGATCGCGGTGGCACTGGTGGCCGGTGTGTCGGCGTTTCTGCGCAGCCGCTTCTGGGTGTTGGGGGGCATCATCAAGATGGGCGTGCTTGCCCTGTTCGGTGCGTTCGTGGCCGCCCGTCAGAGTTGGTTGCAGTGGAACCCGCCCGAAATCATGAGCTGCGGGCGCGACCTCTTCGGGATGATCGAATCCTTTCCGCTGCGGCGTGCCATCCCCATGATTTTTCGCGGCAGCGGCGATTGCTCGGTGATCGACTGGACCTTCTTGGGCCTGTCGATCGCCAACTGGTCGTTCATCAGCTTCACGGCCATCGCGCTGGCAGCGCTCGCACTCTGGTTCAAGCGCGCGCCAGCCTGAACCCGGGCTGGGCGGTCAGCTCAGCTTCTTCACCAGCACCTGGCTCTTGCGGTCCCAGTTGTACTTGCGCTTGCGGGCTTCGGGCAGCCAGTCGGCATTGACCTGCACGAAACCCCGTTTGATGAACCAGTGCATGGTGCGCGTGGTGAGCACGAAGATGCTTTGCAGGCCCTGGGCCTTGGCCCGCACCTCGATGCGCTTGAGCAGCCGCTCGCCGTCACCCTGGCTCTGCGTGTCGGGTGACACGGTGAGCGCGGCCATTTCGCCCGTGCGTGCTTCCGGGTACGGATAGAGCGCAGCGCAGCCGAAGATCACGCCGTCGTGTTCGATGATGGTGTAGTTGCCGGCGTCGCGTTCGATCTCGGTGCGGTCGCGCTTGACCAGCGTGCCGTCTTTCTCGAACGGCTCGATCAGCGCCACGATGCCGCTCACGTCGTCCATGGTGGCTTCGCGCACGCTCTCCAGTTTTTCGTCCACCACCATGGTGCCGAATCCGTCGTGGGTGTAGATCTCCAGCAGCAGCGCACCGTCCACCGCAAACGGCAGGATGTGGCTGCGCTCCACGCCGCCTTCGCAAGCGCGGATGCAGTGCTGCAGATAAAACGCCGGGTCGGTGGGCTGGGTGGGTGCAGGCAAGCCGGCCAGCAGCTTTTTCGCGTCAGCGAGGGGAATCTCGGTGTCGATGTCGCTGTCGGGGTCGGCGACGTCGGCGCGCAGGCCGGGCACTTCGGTCAGGAACATCAGTTTGTCGGCCTGCAGTGCAATGGCCACCGAGGTCGCCACGTCTTCCATGGTCAGGTTGAAGGCTTCTCCGGTGGGCGAGAAGCCGAAGGGTGAGAGCAGCACCAGCGCGCCCATGTCCAGCGTCCTCTGAATGCCTTCGGTGTCGACCTTGCGCACCAGGCCCGAGTGCTGGAAGTCCACACCGTCCATCAAACCCACCGGACGTGCGGTGATGAAGTTGCCCGAAATCACCCGCACCGTGGCACCGGCCATGGGCGTGTTGGGCAGGCCCTGGCTGAAGGCAGCTTCGATCTCGTAACGCAGCTGGCCGGCGGCTTCCTGGGCGCAATCGAGAGCCACCGAGTCGGTGATGCGCATGCCGTGGGAGTACCTGGGCTCGTGGCCTTTGGCGCGCAGCTGCTCGTTGACTTGCGGACGAAAGCCGTGCACCAGCACGATCTCCACGCCCATGCTCTGGATGAGCGCGAGGTCTTGCGCCACGTTCTGCAGCTTGCCGGCCTCGATGGCTTCGCCCGCGATGCCCACCACCAGCGTGTTGCCGCGGTGTTTGTGGATGTAGGGCGCGACGGAGCGGAACCAGGGGACGAAGGTGAAATTGAAGACGGTGGACATGTTGGGGACTCTAGAGAAACGGATTTTCGACGGTGAGTTTGCCGAAGCGTTGACCGTGCTGACCGTCTTCGCTCACCAGCACATCGGCCTGGGCGCGCAACGCGGCTTCCAGAATGAGGGCGTCCCACCATTGCAACTGGTGCCGTTCGGCGAGCCGGGTGGCTTCAAGCACGCTCATGGCCGAGCTGCCCACCACCTCGAAGCTGGCCAGACGTTCGACCTGAGCCTGGGCGGCCGCGGGCGACAGTGGGGGCTGGAGCTTTTTGGTGGTGACGGCGTAGAACTCCTGCAACACCTGGGCGCTGAGCACAACCGTGTCTTGTTCGCAGGCGCGTGCAAATCGTTCGATGGCCCGGGCCTGCCGGTCCGGATCACCGGCGTCCATGCAGTAGACGAGGACGTTGGTGTCGAAGAAACAGATCATCAACGGCCCGGCGCTTTTCCGGCCGCGCCCGGGTAGGGCCGATCGTGCGCATCTGCCCGGCTCCAGCGCTGGCCGGACCGGTTGGCTTCGCTGCTGCGGGCGGCGGCGATGAACTCCTGAGCTGCGGTTTGCTGAGGCATTCCGCCCTGGGCGTAGACCGCAAGGAAGTCACGCACCTTGGCGCTCACCGAAGTGCCTTCCTGGATGGCGCGCACCCGCGCCTGCCGCACCACGGCTTCGTCGATGGAAATGGTCAGATTGGTCATGTGCAAACTCCCGGCCTTGCAACACGAAAACACGTGCTGCACGTGAACCTGTGCCCTGCGATAATACCGCCGTGAACGACGCTGTCAATTCCCCCATCGCCCCCCGGCCGGCCCAGCCACTGCGCATCGAATTTCCCGACGCGCTGCCTGTTTCGGCGCGCCGGCACGAGATCGAGGCCGCCATGCGCGAGCACCAGGTGGTCATCGTCTGTGGTGAGACCGGCTCCGGCAAGACCACCCAGATTCCGAAAATTGCGCTCGCGATGGGGCGCGGCAAATGCAATGCGAAGCCAGGCCAGCGCGGCCAGATGATCGGCCACACGCAGCCACGGCGCATTGCCGCCTCCAGCGTGGCCAAGCGCATCGCCGAAGAACTGAAGACCCCGCTGGGCGATGTGGTCGGCTTCAAGGTGCGTTTCCAGGACCGGCTCTCCAAGGACGCCTCCGTCAAGCTCATGACCGACGGCATCTTGCTGGCCGAGACGCAGACCGACCCCGACCTGCGCGCCTACGACACCATCATCATCGACGAGGCGCACGAGCGCAGCCTGAACATCGACTTCCTGCTGGGCTACCTGCGCCAGCTGCTGCCGCGCAGGCCCGACCTCAAGGTGGTGGTCACCTCGGCCACCATCGACGCCGACCGCTTCGCGCAGTACTTCGCCTCAAAAAACGGCCCGGCGCCGGTGCTCATGGTCTCGGGCCGCACCTTTCCGGTGGAGGTGCGCTGGCGCCCGTTTGAAGAGAGCCGCGATTACGACCTCAACAGCGCGATCACCGATGCCGTGGACGAACTCTGGCGCGGTCCCGCTGGCGGCGACATTCTGGTGTTCCTGCCTGGTGAGCGCGAAATCCGCGAAGCCGCCGACCACCTGCGCAAGCACCTGAGCCACATCCCCACGCTGCGCAACGCCGAGGTGTTGCCGCTGTTCGCGCGGCTCTCGCAAGCCGAGCAGGACCGCATCTTCCAGGAGCACGGCGGGCGGCGCATCGTGCTCTCGACCAACGTGGCCGAGACTTCGCTCACGGTGCCCGGCATCCGCAACGTGATCGACGTGGGCACCGCGCGTGTGAAGCGCTACAGCTTCCGCCAGAAGGTGGAGCAGCTCATGGTGGAGCCCATCAGCCAGGCGGCGGCCAACCAGCGCGCCGGGCGCTGTGGCCGCGTGGCCGACGGCATCTGCATCCGCCTGTACGACGAGGCCGGTTTCAACGCCCGCCCCAGGTTCACCGACCCAGAGATCCTGCGCAGTTCGCTGGCGGGCGTGATCCTGCGCATGAAGGCGCTGCGCCTGGGCGCGGTGGAAGAGTTCGCCTTCATCGAGGCGCCGCAAAAGCGGGCCATCGTTGATGGTTACCAGTTGCTGGCCGAGCTCGGCGCGGTGGACGACAACAACGAGCTCACGCCGATCGGCCAGACGCTCTCGCGCCTGCCGCTGGACCCGCGCGTGGGTCGCATGATCCTGGAAGCGCAGCAGCGCGGTGCGCTCGACGAGGTGATGGTGATCGCTTCTGCCCTGAGCGTGCAGGACGTGCGCGACCGCCCCCTGGACAAACAGGCCCAGGCCGACCAGGCGCACGCCAAGTTCGACGACGAGAAAAGCGAGTTCAGCGGCACGCTCAAGCTCTGGAAATGGCTGGAAGACAGCAAGGGCGGCCACGGCAAGGACCACAAGCTCAGCCACCGCCAGTACGAGAACCTGCTGCGCGAGAACTTCGTCAACGTGCGCCGCGTGCGCGAGTGGCGCGACATCCACACCCAGCTGCACACCGTGGTGGCCGAGCACAAGTGGCAGATCAACACCGCGCCCGCGAGCTACGAACAGCTGCACCTGGCCATGCTGGCCGGTCTGCTGGGCAACGTGGGCCAGAAGAGCGAAGCGGAAGACTGGTACCTGGGTGCGCGCGGCATCAAGTTCTACCGTCACCCGGGCGCCAACCTCAGCAAGAAGCCCGGGCGCTGGATCGTCTGCGCCGAGCTGGTGGAGACCACGCGCCTGTTTGGCCGCGGCATCGCCGCCATCGAACCGCTGTGGCTGGAGCAGGTGGGCCCGCACCTGCTCAAGAAGCAGCTGCTCGATCCACACTGGGAAAAAAAATCGGCCCAGGTGACGGCGCTGGAGCGCGCCACCCTCTATGGCCTGGTGGTTTACAGCAACCGGCGCACCGACTACGGTCGGGTGGACCCGGTGGGTGCACGCGCCATCTTCATACGCGAAGCGCTGGTGGCCGGGGACTGGGAGACACGCCTGCCGTTTCTCGGCGCCAACCAGAAGCTGGTGAAACAGGTGGCCGAGCTGGAACACAAGTCGCGCCGGCAAGACGTGTTGGTCGACGACGAACTCATCTACGCCTTCTACGACCAGCAGCTCCCCGCGCACGTCTGCAACGGCGCCGCGTTTGAGCGCTGGTACCAGGACGAGGTGCGTCGCAACCCGAAGCTGCTGCTGCTCACGCGCGAAGAGCTCATGCGCCACGAGGCGGCGGGCATCACCACGCAGGCCTTTCCCAAGACGTTGCGTCTGGGCGGTGTGGACTGCGCCTGCGAGTATCTGCACGTGCCCGGCGACCCGCGCGACGGCCTGTCGGTGACGCTGCCGATCTTCGCGCTCAACCAGGCCAGCGACGACCGCTGCGACTGGCTGGTGCCCGGCATGCTCAAGGACAAGCTGCTGGCGCTGCTCAAGACGCTGCACCAGCGCCCACGTTCGCGCCTGGTGCCGCTGCCGGCCACGGCCGAGCGGTTTGCGCAGTCGCTGTGCGAACCCGCCGCGTTCGGTGCCGGCAACCTGATGGACGCGCTGTTGAAACTGGTGCGCGAGGCCACGCAGCTGGACATCCAGCGCAACGACATCAAGGTCGACATGCTCAGCCCGCACCACTTCATGCACCTGCGTGTGGTGGACGAGCACGGCCGCCAGCTGGGCCAGGGCCGCAGCCTGGCAGCGCTGAAGGCCGAGCTGGGCAGCCAGGCGCGGGGGGCGTTTCAGGCATTGGCGTCGCTCAAGTTGGGCTCGCTGTCCGCTGCCGGCGACCGGTCTTCACCCTCTCCCTCTGGGAGAGGGCAGGTTGAGGGCTCGGCGCGCCCACAAAGCCCTCACCCCAACTCTCTCCCAAAGGGAGACGGGGCCAAGCTCGCAAGCGCCGCACAGCGCCACACCACCTGGGACTTCGGCGAATTGCCCGAACTCATGGAGATCCGCAAGGGCCAGCAATCGCTGATCGGTTTTCCCGCGCTCATCGACGACGGTGATGCGGTGCGCCTGGAAGTGTTCGACGAACCCGACGTGGCCAAGGCCCGCCACCGCGAAGGCCTGCGCCGCCTGTGCGCGCTGCAGATCCGCGATGCGCTCAAATACCTGGAGAAAAACCTGCCCGGGCTGCAAACCATGGCCGCGTCCTACATGCAGGTGGGCAAGGAGTCGGGCGGCGGCGGCACGCTGGAAGAACTGCGCACGCAGATCCTCGAACTCGCGCTGGACCGCGCCTTTCTCGCCGAGCCGTTGCCCACCAACGAAGCCGCGTTCAAACAGCGCGTGGACGAAGGAAGAGGGCGGCTCACACTGATTGCCAGCGAGATCTCGCGCAGTGCGGGCACCATCCTCACCGAATACGCTGCCGCTGCGCGCAAGCTCAAGGACAGCAAACCGGCGGCCGATGTGGCCACCGACGTGGGTCAGCAGCTGGCGCGGCTGGTGCCCAGGAAGTTTTTGCTGCAAACGCCTTATGCCCAGTTGCAGCATCTGCCGCGCTACCTCAAGGCGGTGCAGTTGCGGCTGGACAAACTGCGTGCCGACCCGGCGCGCGATGCTTCACGGCTCGCCGAGTTGCGCCCGCAAGACCAGCGTTTCTGGCGCCTCGTCGCAGAGCGCAAGGGGGTGCAGGACGCGCGCCTGCAGGAGCTGCGCTGGCTGCTCGAAGAGCTGCGCGTGAGCTTCTTTGCGCAGGAGTTGCGCACGCCCCAACCCGTCAGCGTGAAACGGCTGGACAAGGCCTGGGCGCAGCTCCAGCTGTGAATTTCAGCGCGTGGCCAAAGCCACCCGGCCGTCGGTCACGCCCAGCGCGGCGTTGGCCTGCAACCGCTTCAACACCACTTCCGCGTCTTCACGCGTGGCGAGCTGGTTGATGCGGACTTCGAATTTGCCGTCCTTGGCCATCACCTCGGCGGGATAGCCAGCGGCCTGCAAGTTGGTGCGCAGTGCGTTGGCCGCAACGCCGCTGGGCATCAGGCCCGCCACGGCGCGCCATTGACCACCTTGCAACACGATGCCCTGGCCGGGCTGCATCTCCGCCTGGCCAATGAACTTGGCCAGTTGGTCCGGCGTGGCCTGACCCGCGGGTTTTTCGGGCTCACCGGTGAAGGAAACCCAGAACGCACCCGGTTTCTCCAGCATGACACCGGGCTTGGCGTCACGCACCACCTCGACCTTGCCTTCAAACATGCACACGGCGTCGTGCGCCGCGTCGGACATGCTCCAGAAATCGGTGCCGCGAATGCCCACGGTGGCGGTGGCCATCTTCAGGTTGATGTCGCGTTTGTTGCCCAGCGCCTTGCTGCTGTAGTCGGTGGCGTAGCGGAACACGCCGGTGACCAGGCGCAGCGTGGCCGAAAGTTCGGAGGGGCCTGCCGCCTGTGGCTGGCGCACCGCCAGGCTCTCGATCACAAATTCGGAGTTCTCGCCGAGCTTGATCGTGCTGCGGTCGGACATGCGCAGCAGCATGCGGGCGTTGCCGGCGGTGATGGCTTTGTCGGTGGCGCGCAATTGCACGCCGGGCTCTGCCGCACGTCGCTGGCCGTTGCGCTCGACCCAGGCGGGCAACTGGATCGCCTCGACCACGGTGCCGGTGGTCGCGGCGCGAGCGGTCCCCTGGCTGGCCCACAGACCTGCGCCGAGCAGCAAAAGTCCCACAGCATGGCGCACAAACGGACGTGAAAAACGGGCGGCGGGGAAGGGGAGCGATACGGCTGACGAAAACATGAGCGACCTTCTCGAGATGGAGGACGGTTGGAGAAAACTTAAGCGATCCTGACTGTAACTACGCTAACCAACCTGTATCGGATGCAGCCCCCGGGCAAACAAGCCCGCAGTGACGGAATTCCGTGAACGAAGTCGCACACAGGGAGCCTGTGTGTCAGGTTGGCTTGTCCCCTGGGTGGGCTGGGACATGTCCGCAGCGGTTGACACCGCGCCCGCCGATGCGTTTCACTGTTCAACCAGTCACGGTTGTGGCTCGTCTTTCAACGCAGCGGGGTCTACCGATGGATCGTCGTGAATTTGTGGAAAGTTGCGCTCTGGGTGCCGGCTCGCTGGCCGCCACGCTGGCCGGCAACACCTGGGCGCTTGACGCCCAAGCCCGCAGCCATGGCCGCGTGCTGCTGGTCGACGCGCTGGGCAAACCGCTCAAGGCCGCGAGCCTGCGGGCTCAGACCAACTACGTTTTTCACTACCCGTTCGAGGCCACGCCGGTGTTCCTGCTCGATCTGGGCAAGGCTGCTGCAGCCACCCAACTGGTCACGCGCGACAAACAGCCCTACGAGTGGCCTGGCGGCGTGGGGCCCCGGCGCAGCCTGGTGGCGTTTTCTGCCATCTGCGCGCACAAGCTGGTGTATCCCACCAAAGACCTGAGCTTCATCAGCTTTCGCAAGGGTGCGGCGGTGAACCCGCAGACGCCAAGCAAGGGCAACGACCTCATCCACTGCTGCGCCGACCACAGCCAGTACGACCCGGCGCGCGGTGCCCAGGTGCTCAGTGGGCCGGCCGAGCAGCCGCTGTGCGCCGTGCTGCTGGAGCACGACGCGAAGTCCGATCAGCTCACTGCCACCGGCACACTGGGAGGCGAGTTGTTCGACGACTTCTTCAAGAAGTACGAAATGAAGCTGAGCCTGGAAGTGGGGCCGCATGCGAAGCAGGCCGTTCTGCGTCAATCCACCGTTCGTGAACTGGATCAGTACTGCCGCAACCCGGTGCGGTGCTGAGAACCTCAACCCTCGAGCGTTTCCAGCAGTTCCGTCTCGATCTCGATCTGACGCTTGTTCATCTGCAGCTGGGCGCCGCAGATGAGAAAGGTGTCTTCCACCCTTTCACCCAGGGTGGTGATCTTGGCCAACTGCACGTTGATGTCGTAGCGCGCGAGCACGCGTGAAATGCCATACAGCAGGCCGGCCCGGTCGCTCGCCGAGACCGAGAGCAGCCAGCGCTGGGCTTTCTCGTCGGGCCGCAGATCCACGCGGGGTGTCACGGGAAAGCTCTTCACCCGGCGCGAGAGACGGCCTTTCATGGGGGCGGGCAAGGGTCCGCACTCGTCGATGGTCTGCGCCAGATTGTTCTCGACCATGGCGATCAGCTCGCGGTAGTGGTCGGAGAGCGAAGGCGCCACCACCTGGAAGGTGTCGAGCGCATGGCCGGTGAGCGTGGTGTGCACCCGCGCATCCAGGATGCTGAAGTTCGAGCTGTCGAAGTAGCCGCAGATGCGGGCGAACAGGTCGTTCTGGTCGGGCGCATACACCAGCACCTGCAGGCCTTCGCCTTCGGGTGAGAGGCGGGCACGCACGATGCAGCGGTCCACGGCGGCTTCGCCTTCGGGCGCCGGCTTGCCGGCGGCCTTGGTGGCCGTCTGGTTGATCTGGCGCGTGAGAACACGGGTGTGCCAGGCGATCTCGTCGGCCTGGTGGCGCATGAAGTAGCTCACGTCCAGCGTGTCCCACAGCGCCTTGTGCGCCATGTGTGGCAGGGCGTGCAGCGCCAGCATGGACAGCGCTTCGCGCTTGCGGGCCTCGATCACCGCACCCGGGTCCGGCGCCCGGCCACCCAGGGCGCGCAGCGTGTAGCGGTACAGGTCTTCCAGCAGCTTGCCCTTCCAGGCGTTCCACACCTTGGGGCTGGTGCCGCGGATGTCGGCCACGGTGAGCAGGTACAGCGCGGTGAGGTAGCGTTCGTTGCCCACGCGTTGGGCAAAGGCGGCGATCACGTCGGGGTCGCTCAGGTCTTCCTTCTGCGCCATGCGGCTCATGGTCAGGTGTTCGGACACCAGGAATTCGATCAGCTTGCTGTCTTCGCGGTCGATGCCGTGCTGGCGGCAAAAGGTGCGCACGTCCCTGGCACCCAGGTCGGAGTGGTCACCGCCGCGGCCCTTGGCAATGTCGTGGAAGATGGCCGCGATGTAGAAGATCCAGGGCTTGTCCCAGCCGGCCGCCAGCTGTGAGCAGAACGGATACTCGTGCGAGTGCTCGGCGATGAAGAAGCGGCGCACATTGCGCAGCACCATCAGGATGTGCTGGTCCACCGTGTACACGTGGAACAGGTCGTGCTGCATCTGGCCCACGATGTGGCGGAACACCCAGAGGTAGCGCCCCAGCACCGAGGTTTCGTTCATCATGCGCAGCGCATGCGTAATGCCTTCGGGCTCCTGCAGGATCTGCAAGAACTGCGCGCGGTTCACCGGATCGGCGCGGAACTTCGCGTTCATGACCGGCCGGGCGTTGTAGAGCGCGCGCAGCGTGCGTGCTGAAAAACCCTTGATGCCCACCGTGGTCTGGTAGATGTGAAAGGTTTCCAGGATGGCGTGGGGTTGCTGCACGTACAGGTCGTCGCTGGCCACCTCCAGCATGCCGCCCTTGTCGAAGAAACGCGCATTCAAGGGACGCAGGCGGTCCACGCCGGCCATGTCGTCCTGCAGGCGTTCCTGGATGTTGAGCAGCAGGATCTGGTTGAGCTGGGTCACGGCCTTGGCGGCCCAGTAGTAGCGCTTCATGAGCGCTTCGCTCGCGCGGCGTGTGCCCTTGGCCGTGGGGGCCACATGCGGCGCCCCGGGCGGGCCAGCCGTGATGACGGCTGGCACCTGCGCCTTGAAACCGAACGACTCGGCCACGGCGGTCTGCAGGTCGAACACCAGGCGGTCTTCGCGCCGGTTGGCCAGCAGGTGCAGGCGGGCGCGGATCAGGCTGAGCAGGGCTTCGTTCGCCTTGATCTGGCGCGCCTCCAGCGGCGTGGCCAGGCCTTTGCGGGCCAGGTCGTCCCAGCTGCGCCCCAGGCCGGCGGCCTTGGAGACCCACAGGATGATCTGCAGGTCGCGCAGGCCACCGGGCGATTCCTTGCAGTTGGGCTCCAGCGAATACGGCGTGTTCTCGTACTTGGTGTGGCGCTGGCGCATCTCCAGCGTCTTGGCGACGAAGAAGGCCTTGGGGTCCATGGCCTCGCCGAGCTGCGTCACCAGACGGTTGAAGGCGTTCTTGCTGCCGCAGATCAGCCGGCTCTCCAGCATGGAGGTCTGCACCGTCACGTCCTTGGCCGCCTCTTCCACGCAGTCGGACACCGAGCGCACGCTGGAGCCGATCTCCAGGCCCAGGTCCCAGCAGGCACCGATGAAGCTTTCGAGCTGCTTCTTCAATTCGGCGTCTTCGTCGGGCAAGGCACCGTCGGGCAGCAGCACCAGCACATCCACGTCGGAGAAGGGGAACAGCTCACCGCGGCCATAGCCGCCCACGGCAATCAGCGAAAAACCGGTGCCGAAGCCGGCTTGGTTCCAGAGTTCGCGCAGGGTCTGGTCGGTCAGGCGCGAGAGCTGCTGCAGCGCCTGGCGCACGCCCCGGGTGGAGGCACCCTGGTCGCGCAGCAGCGCGAAGAGAGCGGTTTTGTCGTCACGGTAGCGCTGGCGCAGCGCGCCGATGTCGCCCGCAGGCGCCAGGAGCGGGTCCATCGGCTCAGGCGGCCACGGCGGCGGTCTGCGTCACAAACGCCGGCGGCGCCAGGCTGCCGGCTGAAAGTGTGAGCACCTCGTAGCCCGTTTCGGTCACGAGCACCGTGTGTTCCCACTGGGCCGAGAGCGAACGGTCGCGCGTGACGATGGTCCAGCCGTCGCCGGCTTCCTTGATGTCGCGCTTGCCCGCGTTGATCATGGGCTCGATCGTGAAGGTCATGCCGGGCTTGAGCTCTTCGAGTGTGCCCGGGCGGCCGTAGTGCAGCACCTGTGGGTCTTCGTGGAACTTCTGGCCGATGCCGTGTCCGCAGAACTCGCGCACCACCGAGAAGCCATTGCTTTCGGCAAAGGTCTGGATGGCGTGGCCGATGTCGCCCAGGCGGATGCCGGGCTTGACCATCACGATGCCTTTCCACATGGCCTCGTACGTCACCTGGGTCAGCCGGCGCGCCTGCACCGAACAGGCGGCTTCGCCACCGATCATGTACATGCGGCTGTTGTCGCCAAACCAGCCGTCCTTGATGACGGTCACGTCCACGTTGAGGATGTCGCCCTTCTTGAGCGGTTTCTCGTTCGGGATGCCGTGGCACACCACGTGGTTGATGGAGGTGCACAGGTGACCGGGGTAGGGCGGATAACCGCTGGGCTGGTAGCCGATGGTGGCCGAGACCGTGCCCTGCTGCTTCATGAACTCGGCCGCGAGGCGGTCGATCTCGAGTGTGGTCACGCCGGGCTGGATCAGCGGCGTGAGGTAATCCAGCACTTCGGAGGCCAGGCGGCAAGCCACCCGCATGCCTTCGATGCCCGCTTCGTCTTTGTAGGTGATGCTCATGGGCGCAGATTATCCCACCGGCCCCTGCGGCGCAGGGTATCGGTGGCGATGACTGGGCGGGCCGCGCGGGTAAAATCGCCACTCCGCCCACCCCCCGGGTCTACGCACCTCAGGCTCCCAACGTGTCCCTGCACCTGCGCACTTTCGATGGCGGCAATGCCATCAGCGACTTCAAAGTCCAGCAATTCCTGCCCCGCCTGGCAGCCCTCTCAGACAAGATCACCGGCCTCTCGGCCCGCTTCGTGCACCTTGCCGCCTTCGACGGCGAGCCCGACGCGGCCACCGTGGCGCGCGTGGGTGAACTGCTGACCTATGGTGAGCCCGCCACCGGGGCCCACCTCAAGCTCGAAGCCGCCGGCGCCCCGGCCCTGCTGGTGATGCCGCGCCTGGGCACGGTCTCGCCCTGGGCTTCCAAGGCCACCGACATCGCCCACAACTGCGGCCTGGCGCTGCACCGGGTGGAGCGCCTGGTCGAATTCCGCCTGCAGCTCAAGAGCGGCCTGCTGGGCAAGGCCAGCCTGTCCACGGAGCAACTGCAAGCCGTGGCCGACCTGCTGCACGACCGCATGACGGAAAACGTCTCGCTCGACCGCACGCAGGCCCAGGCCTTGTTCACCGAGCTGCACGCGTCTCCCATGGAGCAGGTCGATGTGCTCGGCGGTGGCCGTGGTGCGCTGGAGCGGGCCAACACCGACTGGGGCCTGGCCCTGGCCGATGATGAGATCGACTACCTGGTCGCTGCGTTCACCGGTTTGAAGCGCAACCCGACCGACGTCGAGCTCATGATGTTCGCGCAGGCCAACAGCGAGCATTGCCGCCACAAGATCTTCAACGCGCAGTTCACCGTCGACGGGGTGGCGCAGGACAAGAGCCTGTTCGGCATGATCCGCCACACGCACCAGCTGGCACCCCAGCACACGGTGGTGGCGTATTCCGACAACGCTTCCATCATGGAAGGCAGCGTGGTTGAACGCTTCGTGGCGCGCTCCGGTGGCGATGCGTCGCCGGCGTATGTGGCGGAGACCGCCACCCACCACGTGCTGATGAAGGTGGAGACCCACAACCACCCCACCGCCATCTCCCCATTCCCTGGCGCCTCCACCGGCGCGGGCGGTGAAATCCGCGACGAGGGCGCCACGGGCCGGGGCTCGAAGCCCAAGGCGGGCCTGACCGGTTTCACCGTCGGCAAGCTCTGGGGCGGCCTGAGCGACCAACCCGGCGGCAAGCCCGAACACATCGCCAGCCCGCTGCAGATCATGACCGAGGGCCCGCTCGGTGGCGCGGCCTTCAACAACGAGTTTGGCAGGCCCAACCTGCTGGGCTATTTCCGCGAGTACGAGTTGCAGGTGGACGGCGTGCAGCGCGGGTATCACAAGCCCATCATGATCGCCGGCGGTGTCGGCGTGATCGACGCGACGCAGACACAGAAGATCGAGTTCCCCGCCGGCTCGCTGCTGATCCAGCTCGGCGGCCCGGGCATGAAGATCGGCATGGGCGGCAGCGCGGCCAGCTCCATGGCCACCGGCACCAACGCCGCCTCGCTCGACTTCGATTCCGTGCAGCGTGGCAACCCCGAAATCGAGCGCCGGGCGCAGGAGGTCATCAACCACTGCTGGCAGCAAGGCGCGAACAACCCCATCCTGGCGATCCACGACGTGGGTGCGGGCGGCCTTTCGAACGCCTTTCCCGAATTGACCAACGACGCGGGCCGCGGTGCGCGCTTTGATTTGCGTGCCGTGCCGCTGGAAGAAAGTGGCCTCGCGCCCAAGGAAATCTGGTGCAACGAAAGCCAGGAGCGTTATGTGCTGGCGATTGCGCCCGAATCGCTGCCGGTCTTCACGGGTTTCTGCGAGCGCGAACGCTGCCCGTTTGCCGTGATCGGTGTGGCCACCGAGGAGCGCCAGCTGGTGCTGGCCGACGAAGGCCGGCAGAGCCCCGTCGACATGCCGATGAACGTGTTGCTCGGCAAGCCACCCAAGATGCACCGCGACGTGAAGACCGTGGCGCGCGCACCCGCACCGCTGGACCTCACCGGCGTGGACCTGCAGAAGGCCGTGATCGACGTGCTCAGCCACCCCACCGTGGCCTCCAAGCGGTTCCTGATCACCATCGGCGACCGCACCGTGGGCGGCCTGAGCCACCGCGACCAGATGGTTGGCCCCTGGCAGGTGCCGGTGGCCGATTGCGCCGTGACCCTCGCCGACTTCCAGGGCTTTGCGGGCGAGGCCATGAGCATGGGCGAGCGCACGCCGCTGGCCGCGCTGGACGCTGCGGCCTCCGGACGCATGGCGGTGGCCGAGGCCATCACCAACCTGCTGGCCGCGCCGATCGAACTCCCGCGCGTGAAGCTTTCCGCCAACTGGATGGCCGCGTGCGGCGAGCCGGGCGAAGACGCCGCGCTGTACGAAACCGTGAAAGCCGTGGGCATGGAACTCTGCCCCGCGCTGGGCATTTCGATTCCCGTGGGCAAGGACAGCCTGTCCATGCGCACGCAGTGGAAAGAGGGTGCTGACACGAAAAAGGTGACCTCGCCGGTCAGCCTGATCGTGAGCGCCTTCGCCACGCTGGGCGACGTGCGCGGCACGCTCACGCCGCAGTTGAACAACACGCTGGAAGACACCACGCTGGTGCTGGTCGACCTCGGCAAAGGCCGCCACCGCATGGGTGGCAGCGTGCTGGCCCAGGTGCTGGGGCAGGGCGGTGGCGAAGCGCCCGACCTCGACGAAGCGCAGGACCTCATCAGCCTGGTCAAGGCCGTGAACGCGCTGCGCGCCGAAGGCAAGGTCCTGGCCTACCACGACCGCAGTGACGGCGGCCTGCTGGCCGCTGCCGCCGAAATGGCCTTTGCCGGCCACGTGGGCGTGGCGCTCAACGTGGACCTGCTGGTGACCGAAGGCGACGGCATCAGCGACAGCCGCGCCGAGATGGGCGACGCCAAGAACTGGGCCGGCCAGGTGAGCGCGCGGCGCGAGGAGCTCACGCTCAAGGCCCTGTTCAGCGAAGAGCTGGGCGTGCTGCTGCAGGTGAAAACCGAAGACCGCAACGCGGTGATGCAGACCTTGCGCGAGCATGGATTGAGCAAACACAGCCACTTCATCGGCAAGACCCGTCCCGCGTCCTCTGCCATGGATGCCGGCAAAGGCCAGCTGCAGGTCTGGCGCGATACCAAGGCCGTGTTCTCGGCCAGCCTTTTTGATTTGCACCAGGTCTGGGACAGCGTGAGCTGGAAGATCAACCAGCAGCGCGACAACCCGGCCTGCGCCGACGCCGAACACGCGGCCGCCGGGCGCCCCGACGACCCGGGCCTGCATGTCTTCCTCTCTCCCACCCTGGCAGAGGGCAGGGGTGAGGGCCTCTCCGCACCCGCCTTGCATCTCTCCCGCCCCAAGGTCGCCATCCTGCGCGAGCAGGGCGTGAACTCGCATGTGGAGATGGCCTATGCCTTCACCCAGGCCGGCTTCGAGGCCTACGACGTGCACATGACCGATCTGCAGAGCGGCCGCGCGAAATTGACCGACTTCAAGGGCGTGGTCGCCTGCGGCGGCTTCAGCTACGGCGACACGCTGGGCGCGGGCATCGGCTGGGCGCGCAGCATCACCTTCAACCCGGCGCTGTCCGACCAGTTCAAAGCCTTCTTCGCCCGCAACGACACCTTTGGCCTGGGCGTGTGCAACGGCTGCCAGATGTTTGCCGAGCTGGCCGACATCATTCCCGGCGCCGAGGCCTGGCCGCGTTTCACCACCAACCAGAGCGAGCGCTTTGAAGCACGTCTGTCGATGGTGGAAGTGCTTGAATCGCCCAGCCTGTTCCTGCAAGGCATGGCGGGCAGCCGCCTGCCGATTGCGGTGGCCCACGGCGAGGGCTACGCCAACTTCCATCACCGCGGCGATGCGGCGAAGGCGATCGCCGCCATGCGCTTCACCGACAACACGGGTGCGGCCACCGAGGCCTACCCGTTCAACCCCAACGGCAGCCCGGGCGGCCTCACGGCCGTGACCACGCTGGATGGCCGCTTCACGGCCATGATGCCGCACCCCGAGCGCGTGTTCCGCAACATCCAGATGAGCTGGACGGACCAGGACCCGTCGGCTCACAGCGCCTGGATGCAGCTTTGGCGCAATGCGCGCCGGTGGGTGGGGTGAGATGGCGCGCACGCACGCACTGGACGCCGCGACGGTCGAGGCCTACACGGCAGACGGCGCCGTGGTGTTGCGCGGCGTGTTCAACGCCAGCGAGCTCGCCCAGCTCGAACGCGGCATCGAACACAACCTGGCGCACCTGAGTCCGCTCGCACTGGTGGCCAGTGAGACAGATGACCCGGGGCGCTTCGTTGAAGACTTCTGCACCTGGCAGGACAACCCGGCGTACCAGCATATCCTGTGCGATTCCGCTCTGCCGCACATCGCCGCCCAGCTCATGCAGAGCCGCGGCGCGCGGATCTACCACGACCACCTGCTGGTGAAAGAGCCGGGCACGCGTCAGCCCACGCCCTGGCACCAGGACCAGCCTTACTACAACGTGAGTGGTCGCCAGAACGTGAGCTTCTGGATTCCGGTCGACCCGGTGCCGATGGCGAGCACGCTGCGCTTCGTCGCAGGCTCGCACGCCGGCATTTGGTACATGCCGCGCACCTTCCGCGACCAGCAGGCGAAGTGGTTTCCTGAAGGCGCGCTCGCCGAGTTGCCCGCGATCGAAGCCGAGCCCGAGCGTTTTGGCCAGCTGGCGTGGGCGCTGGAGCCCGGCGACTGCGTGGCCTTTCACATGCTCAGCCTGCACGCTTCCAGCGGCGTCGGTCCGGGGCAGCGGCGGCGCGTTTTTTCCGCCCGCTACCTGGGTGACGACGCGCGCCACGCGCCGCGGCCCTGGCGCACCTCGCCTCAGTTTCCCGGCCTGGCCGGGCGTCTGCCCGAGGGCGCCACGCTCGACGATCCCCTTTTCCCATCCGTCTGGCCTGTGCGCTGACACCACCCACTCCCAAGGAACCTACCCATGGCCGCCAGCAGCTTGCTTTTGTTGATCGACGACATTGCCGCCATCCTCGATGACGTTGCGGTGATGACCAAGGTGGCCGCGCGTCAGGGGGTTGCCGCCGCGGATGATGTGGCCGTGATGACCAAACTGGCCGTGAAGAAGACGGCCGGTGTGCTGGGTGACGACCTGGCGCTCAACGCCCAGCAGGTCACCGGCGTGAAGGCCGACCGCGAGCTGCCGGTGGTGTGGGCGGTGGCCAAGGGCTCGATGATCAACAAGGCCATCCTGGTGCCGGCGGCGCTGCTCATCAGCGTGGTCGCGCCCTGGGCCATCACACCGCTGCTCATGCTCGGTGGACTCTTCCTCTGCTACGAAGGCGTTGAAAAACTCGTGCACGCGTTCGGCGCCCACAAGGCCGAAGACGAGGCCGAGCACGCGAAGCTGCTGCAGGCCGTGGCCGACAAAAACGTGGATCTGGTGGCCTTCGAGAAAGAGAAGATCAAGGGTGCCGTGCGCACCGATTTCATCCTCTCGGCCGAGATCATCGTGATCAGCCTGGGCACGGTGGCCGCGGCCAGCATGGGCCAGCGTGTCGCGGTGCTCGTGGGCATTTCACTGCTCATGACGGTGGGCGTGTATGGTCTCGTGGCCGGCATCGTCAAGCTGGACGATCTGGGCCTGTACCTGAACCAGCAGGTGGCCAGCTGGAAGCAGGCGATCGGCCGCGGCATTCTCACCGCTGCGCCCTGGCTCATGAAAACACTCTCGGTGGTCGGTACCGCCGCCATGTTCCTGGTGGGCGGTGGCATCCTGGTGCATGGCGTGCCCGCAGTGGGCCACGGCATCGAGGACTTCGCCGCCACGCTGGGCTGGGTGGCGCCGGTGGTGACCAGCCTGGCCGGTGCGCTGGTGGGTGTGGTGGCCGGTGCGGTGGTGCTGCTGGTGGTGGGTTTCATCGGACGCCTGCGCGGCAAGAAGCCCCAGCCCGCCTGAGGCGCGGATCCCCCGGGTGGGGATGGCACACGCCGGGGCAGCGTCCTAGAATGATCCGGTCGGATCCTGGTGCTTGCAGGTCCGGCACTGGACACCGCTCCGATTGGCGGTGAAACCTGGGGTCTTCGCCACATGGACGGGATCTTCATCAGCTACCGCAGGGACGACTCGGCCGGTTACGCCGGACGGCTGTACGACCGGCTTTCGGCCCACTTCGGCGCCGACCAGGTGTTCATGGATGTGGCGGGGATCGAACTCGGCACCGACTTCGTCACCGCCATCGAACAGGCGGTGGGCTCCTGCAAGGTGCTCATTGTTGTCATCGGAGACGAATGGCTCAGCACCACCGATGCCGCCGCGCGCCGGCGGCTCGACGACCCCCACGACTTTGTGCGCCTGGAAACCAGCGTGGCACTGGAGCGCGAGATCCGCGTGGTGCCGGTGCTCGTGGGTGGCGCCCTCATGCCGCGAAGTGAAGAACTGCCCGCCGAACTCAAGCCGCTGGCGCGGCGCCAGGCCATCGAGATCAGCCACAAACAGTGGGAGGCGTCCACGCGCGAACTGATCCTGGCGCTCACCACCATGCTGGGCAAACGCGCGGACGCCGGCATCACGCGGCCCGCTGCCACGGTGGACACGCCCCGCGAAACCCAGGCACTTGTGGGCTCGACCCACTCAACCGCCGTGACCCCGACCCGCAGCGACGGGCGGTTGCGCTGGGAGGGGCTGGGCGCCGGCGCGCTCGCACTCGGTCTTTGGGCCGTCTGGCCCGGTGATGAAGACCCCGCGCCCGCGGTCGCCTCCACGACCCTGCTCACCGCCGAGGCTGCCCGGGCGCCCGGAGCGCCGGTGGTGGTCGCCGCCGCACCGGTGCCGTCGCCTGCACCTGCACCCGCTGCCGCGCCGGCTCTTGTGACCGCGGCGGCGCCTCCAGCGAAGCCTGCTGTGCTGGCGGCGACGCCGGTGGTGACAGCCCCGGAAACCGTGGCCGCCACACCGACCCGTCCGCGCCCCGCCGCGAACCCGGCCACAGCGGCTCCACCGTCGACCCCCCGGCCCACCCAGCAGGTCGCTGTGACACGTCCACAGCCGATGGAAGTAGCGGCGCCGGCGCCTGCCACGGTCGCTGCGGTGCCGGAGCGTGCACCCGAGGTGGCGCGCGAAGTCAACGCCGCCTTGCCCCGCCCCGGTGAGAGCTGGACCTACCGCACCAGCGGCAAATGGCCCACCAGCCCGCGCCGCGACATCGTGATTTCGGTGCAGTCGGTGCGCGACGGGTTGGTGACCGACGTCCTGCGCGCCGACGCCGAGGCGCGCGTCCTGGGCGACTCGCGCCGCGCCATCGGCAGCCGCCCCGCGTTCCTGAAATGGGAACAGATCGGTCTGGAGTACAGCCCCTATCTGGGCGCCTTCCGCGACCTGGGCACCCTGGGTCCGCTGAGCGATTTCGCCACCCCGGACGTGGACACCTGGGGTCAGTGGTACTCGCAGGCCAAGGTGCTCGGGCGCGAGACGGTGAATGTGCCGGGTGGCCGCTTCGAGGCCTTCAAGGTCGAGGTCTGGAGCAGCCGCAGTGCCACCGGGGGCTCGACCTTGGCCTCCATCGAGCCGGTGCGCATCCACTACCTGGTCTGGTACGCGCCCGAGGTCAAGCGTTACGTGAAGATGCAGCGGCGCGTGATCAGTGCGAACAGCCGGGAGATCGAGAAAGACCTCTTCGAGCTGGTGGCGCACCGCTGATCCCGCAGCGCTTGACCTGTGTCAAGGCACGCGGTTGTGGTCTGCCTAGACTGGCGGCACCCGCCGGGCACTGCCCGGTGAACCGCGAGGAGACCGCATGAGCACCACCACACTCCCAGGCACAGACGCCCCCACACAGGCCGACGCGCCCCTGACCACCTTCACCGATTGCCACGTCGGCATCCTCAAACGCCTGCAATCGCTGGATGCGCTGCCTGCGCTGCTGGCGCCCGCGGCCCAGGCGCGCCAGATCGCAGCGGACTCGCTGTCGTTCTTCCGCGAAGCGATCTTTGAGCACCACCTGGACGAAGAGCGCGACCTGTTTCCGGCCGTGCTCGCCAGCGCCCAGCCCGGCGCCGAGCGTGAGCGTGTGCGGGCCATGACCGAGCGGTTGACCAACGAACACCGCGCCATCGAGACGCTCTGGAAAAGTCTCGAAAAGGCACTCAAGCGCGTGGGCAAGGGGCAAGACGCCGACCTCGATGTGGAGGATCTGCACCAGCTTGTGGCCGCGTATGCGGCCCACGCCGGCTTTGAGGAAGCAGAGTTCCTGCCGCTGTCCGAAACCATTCTGGGCCGCAACAGCAACCACATGGCTGCGCTCGGTTTGTCGCTGCACATGCGGCACGTGCCTCAGCCGAACGCCTACATCTGACGGCGCACCGCCCTCAGGGCAGAATCCGGTGGCGATCACCACCACCGGAGACCAGCCTTGACCGAAGCCGCCAACCCCACACAGACCTCCATCGTGCTTGTGCACGGCGCCTGGCACGGTGCCTGGTGCTGGAGTCGGGTGCTGCCGCTGCTGCGCAGTGCGGGCGTGGACTGCCACGCCGTCACGCTGACCGGGGTGGGTGAACGCGCCCACCTGATGGCGCCCACCATCGATCTGCACACCCACGTTCAGGACGTCATCGGTCTGGTCGAAGCCGAGGAACTGCAGCGAGTGGTGTTGGTGGGGCACAGCTACGCGGGCATGGTGATCACCGGCGTGGCCGATCGCCTGCAAGCCAGCCACCCCGGGCTGCTGGCGCACCTGGTGTACCTGGACGCCGCGTTGCCGTACCCCGGTGACAGCTGGAGCAGCCACCACTCGGAGGAAACGAAACAGGCCCGCATCGCGGCATCGCAGGCCAGCGGTGGCCTGAGTTTTCCGCCGCCCGATGCCAGCCTGTTCGGCCTGAGCGGCGCCGACCGCGACTGGGTCAACCGACGCCAGACACCCCAGCCCTTCAAGCTGTACCAGCAGCCGCTGCCGTTCGACGCCGAGCGGGTGGCGGCCGTGCCGCGCACCTTCATCGACTGCACCCAGCCGGCGCTGGCCACCATCGCGCCCTCGCGGGTGCGGGTGCGCGCCGAGCCCGGGTGGAACGTGGTGGAGATGGCCACCGGCCACGATCCCATGGTCAGCGAGCCAGCGGCGCTCAGCCAGATCCTGCTGGACATCCAGCGCCGTGCCTGACGTGTCCACGAACGCGACCATGACGCAACGCCTGGACCGCATCGACCTGCTGCGCGCCGTCGCCATGCTGTGGATGACGGCGTACCACTTCTGCTTCGACCTCAACTTCTTTCGCCTGATCCGCGAAGACTTCTACCGTGACCCGTTCTGGACCTGGCAGCGCACTGCCATCGTGAGCCTGTTCTTGTTCACCGCCGGCCTCTCCCAGGCGGTGGCGGTGCACCAGGGGCAGACCTGGGCGCGCTTCTGGCGCCGCTGGCTGCAGGTGGCCGGCGCGGCGGTGCTGGTGACCGCCGGTTCGCTGCTGGTCTTCCCGAACAGCTTCATCTACTTCGGCGTGCTGCACGGCATCGCGCTCATGCTCATCGTCGTTCGCCTGACCGCGGGGTGGGGCGCGTGGCTGTGGCTGCTGAGCGGCCTGGCCATCGGACTCAAATTCGCAGCTCCGGCCTTGATCCAGGCAGTTCCCGCGCTGGAGGTGCTCAACACACCCTGGCTCAACTGGCTGGGCCTCATCAGCCGCAAGCCGGAGACCGAGGACTACGTTCCCCTGTTGCCCTGGTTGGGCGTCATGTGGTGGGGCATGGCCGCCGGGCGTTGGGCCGTTCGTGAACGACCGCATTGGCTGGGCAGCGTTGCGCCGGCCAGGGGTGGACACAAAATGCTGGTGTTCCTGGGGCGCTGGAGCCTGAGCTACTACCTGCTGCACCAGCCTGTGTTGATGGCGCTGATCTGGCTGGGAATGCAGCTGGCCTGAAACGAAAAAAGCGCGGAGGTCCGCGCTTTTCTTCAGAACCCGACAGGCCGGGTTATTCGATCTTTGCCTTCTCGCGCAGGGTCTTCTGGAACTCGGTGAGTTTTTGCTGTTGCATCTGTTGGGCGATCTGCGGTTTGATGTCTTCCATCTTGGGCAGCTCGGCCTGGCGGACGTCGTCCACGCGGATGATGTGCCAGCCGAACTGGGTCTTCACCGGCACCGGGGTGGTCTGGCCTTTTTCGAGCTTGACCATGGCCTCTGAGAACTCGGGGACGTAGCTGGCCGCGGCGGCCCAGTCCAGGTCACCACCGTTGGCACCAGACCCTGGGTCCTTGGACTGCTTCTTGGCGATGTCCTCGAACTTGCCCTTGCCCTTGAGCGAGGCAATGATGGCCTTGGCTTCTTCTTCCTTCTCGACCAGGATGTGGCGGGCGCGGTATTCCTTGCCGCCGTTGGCCGCGACGAACTTGTCGTACTCGGCCTTGATGTCGGCGTCGGTCACCGGGTTCTTGGCCTGGAAATCGGCGAACAGCGCGCGGATCATGATGGTCTGGCGGGCCAGCTCAAGCTGGTTCTTGAACTCGTCGGTGGCGCCGATGCCGCGCTTCTGCGCTTCCTGCATGAACACCTCGCGCAGCACCACTTCTTCCTTGAGCTGGGCGCGCACGTTGTCGTCCACCGGACGGCCGCTGGCGGCAATTTGCTGCGCCAGCACGTCCAGGCGCGCGGTCGGCACAGCCTTGCCGTTGACGATGGCGATGTTCTGGGCGGAAGCGCCAAAGGAAGCGGCAACAAGCACGGCCACGGTTAGGGCTGAGCGGGAAAATTTCATGGTGTTCCTCGGGATTGAAAAAGGGTTGGAGCTGCGGGTTCCGGTTCGGTTCGGCAGACTCGTATCAGAACGTAGCCCGTGGCTGGAAAACCGCGTCAAGCCTTGATTTCAATGGCCAGTGCGTGCAGTCCCGCGTCGGTGAATTTTTGCAGCGCATCATACACAAGGCGGTGCCTGGCGACCCGGCTCAGGCCGGCAAAACCGGGCGCTGCGATGCGCACGCGGAAGTGGGTGCCAAAGCCCAAACCGTTGGACCCCGAATGCCCCGCGTGGGACGCACTTTCGTCCAGCACCTCCAGTTCGGTGGGGGTGAGCACGGCGCGCAATTGCGCTTCGATGGCCGCCGCGGTGGGTGTGCAAGCGTCGTTCACGATTTCTCCACCGGGTCGTCCTTGAGGAAGCGCGAGATGTACAGCCCCTGGCCAACGATGAAGACCACCGGGAAGACATAGCCCCAGAGCTTGAAGTTGACCCAGTCTTCGGTGGAGTAGTAGGCCGCCACATAGGCGTTGATGGCCGCCATGAACAGGAAGTAACCCACCCACGCCACCGTGAGCCGGGCCCACACGCCGTCGGGCAGGCTCAGTTGGCTGCCCAGCAGGAGCTTGAGGAAATTCTTCTTCCAGATCCACAACGCGGCAGCCAGCACGATGGCCATGCTCGCGTAGAGCACGGTGGGTTTCCACTTGATGAAGCGCTCGTCCTGCAGGAAGAGGGTGAGGGAGCCGAACACCAGGATGAGCACCAGCGTGACCTTCTGCAGCGTCTGCAGTTTGCGGTCAATGCCGTAGATGATGCTGCTTTGCACCACCGTGGCTGCCATCAACACCGCGGTGGCGGTGTAGATGTCGGCCATCTTGTAGGCGATGACGAACAGGGCGATGGGAAAGAAGTCGATGAGGAAACGCATCGACGGATTATCGGCTCTGCGCTCACCCCTCGCGCCAGTAGACCTTTTGGGGCATGGCGCCCGTGCTCAGGCCGGTGTCCAGGTTCCACGACGGCAGGGCATCCAGGCGGTGGGGGTCGGCGCCGCTGAGCACGGCGTCAAGTTCGCCCCAGAACCGGCTCGCGTTGTCGATGGCCCGGTCCAGCAGCGGGTCGTAGTCCATCGGGCCGAGCGGTGTCGGCAGCGCCTGCACGTACCGGGGGTCGATGTCTTTGGGGTCGGGGTAGTCGAGTTCGGCGTCCACACCCAGGTGGCGCGCGAACGGCAGCAGGTGGTTGGCTTCGCGAATGGCGGACATGACGCGCAGAAAACCGTGGTGCCACAGGCGCGGCGCCGGGGTGTCGCGGGCCGCGGTTTGCGGGTGGGCCTGGCACAGCGCGCGCGTCCACACCTCGGCAACCACCGCGTCGAGCTCGGTGGGGTCGGCGGGCGCGCAGCAGGCGGCCAGGTTGCTGAGCAAATGGTCGCTCAGTCCGACGTCGCCCAGGCCCATCCGTTTGAAGGCCTGGGCGTCCATGTTCATCTCGCAGGCCCGGTGCGCGGCCTTGTTCTGTTCGTAGGGTCCGACCAGTGCGTTGATGACCGGGTGGATCGTCATGTCCGCCACCATGTGCGACGCATAGCCCAACAGCCACGCCACCGCCCGGTCGCGCGGTTCGCCCGCGAGCGTCTGGATCGATTGCAGCGCGGCGTGCAACAAGGCGTTGGTGGCCTCGTGATGCATCAGGTCGGCCCACCCGGTGTGGCCCGCCAGGTAGGGGTAGTCCGGGCTCACGGCCCCCAACTCGGCGTGGCTGCGCGAGGTCGTCACGGCACGCGCCGTGGCCGGGCTCAAGCCGCCATGGCGGGCGGTGGCGTCGATGCAGCTGTGGACCAGGGTGATGTGTGCGTAGGCGCCGGGCATGGTGATCCTTCAGAGTCGGTTGAGGAACACCGAGGCTAGGACGCCGATCCGCAGGCGTCGATCCGCCCGGCAGCCCAGTGCGTCTGAACTTTTCAGTGGCCGCGCAGCTCCATGGGGGTTGTCATCTGTCGCAAGGAAAAAAACGCATGTCCACCGATTCCCAACACGCCATCCTCTCCATTGCCTTGATGGCGGCCTATGCCGATGGGCACCAGGCCGATACCGAACGCGACACCGTGCGCCAGTTGGCGACCTCGCTGGGTGGCAGCGAGGGCCAGGCGCTGGCGCGGGTGGTGCAGGACGTGCTGCTCAAGCGCGTCTCGCTGCTGGATGCGGCGTCCAGCCTGGAAGACGCGGGGCAGCGCCAGTTGGCGTACGAGATGGCGGTGTGCGTGTGTGATGCGGACGGCCGGCAAAGTGATGCCGAGCGGGTTTTTCTGGCCGAACTGAAGGCCCACCTGAAGCTCGATCCTGTGGTGGCCGCCGCGTTCGAGCGTGAGGCGGATGCCATCGTGGATGCGGCGGAGAAGGCGGTGCCGGTGGCGCTACCCGCTGCCGTTGCAGCAGGCCCGGTGGTGGCGGCCAGCGCCGCGTCGGGTGCCGACCTCGACAAGTCCATTCTCAATTACGCGCTGCTCAACGGCGCGCTGGAGCTGCTGCCGCAGTCCTGGGCGTCCATGGCCATCATTCCGCTGCAGGTGAAGATGGTCTACGCCATCGGCAAGGCGCACGGCGTGGAGCTGGACCAGGGCCACATCCGCGAGTTCATCGCAGCGGTGGGCGTGGGCCTGACCTCGCAGTACCTCGAGCAATTCGGTCGCAAGCTGCTGGGCGGTTTGCTCGGCAAGGTGGCGGGCCGGGCCATCGGCGGCATCGGTGGTGCGGCCACCGGCATGGCGTTTTCGTTTGCCACCACCTACGCCCTGGGTCAGGTGGCCAAGCGCTACTACGCGGGTGGGCGCGTCATGAGCACCGCGCTGTTGCAGGAAACCTTTCAAAACCTGCTGGGTCCGGCCAAGCAGATGCAGACGCATTACCTGCCGCAGATCCGCCAGAAGGCTGCGACGCTGGACGCAGGGCAGATCATGCAGATGGTTCGGGGACGCTGACGGTCTGCTCTGCCATCGCCTCGGCCGTGATGGTGAGCGAGCGCAGGCGAAGCGCCGGGTCGAACAGGTCGCTCACGATCATGAACTCGTCGGCGTCCGTGGCCTGGGCCAGCGCCTGCAGACCTTCTCGCACCGTCTCCGGCCCGCCGATCACGGCGGCGGCCAGGAAGTCGGCGATGCCGGCTTGCTCCTGGGGGTGCAGGCGCTGCATGAAGCCCTGCACCGGCGGCGGCAGCTGGCCGCGCTGGCCCGTGAGGATGCCCAGCACGCGCTGGTAGGTACTGGTGGCGAGGAACTCGGCTTCGTCGTCGGTGGGGGCGGCGATCAGCGGCACGCCGATGATCACGTAGGGCTTTGCCAACTGGGCCGAGGGTTTGAAGTGGCTGCGGTACACGTCGAGTGCCTGCAGCAACATGCGTGGCGCAAAGTGCGAGGCAAATGCAAACGGCAACCCGCGCTCGGCCGCCAGGCGCGCCGAGAACAGACTGGAGCCGAGCAGCCAGATCGGCACGTTGGTGCCACTGCCGGGGTTGGCGATCACGCGTTGGCCCGGTTGCACCGGGCCCAGCAGGTGCTGCAGTTCGGCCACGTCGCGCGGAAAGTCGTCTTCGCTTTCGGTTCGGTTGCGGCGCAGGGCGCGCATGGTCATGGGGTCGGTGCCGGGCGCGCGGCCCAGGCCCAGGTCGATGCGGTCGGGGTAGAGCTCGGCCAGCGTGCCGAAGGCCTCGGCCACCACCAGCGGCGCGTGGTTGGGCAGCATCACGCCGCCCGAGCCCACGCGCATGCGCTGGGTGCCACCCGCGATGTGGCCCACCAGCACGGCCGTGGCCGAGCAGGCGATGCCGCTCATGTTGTGGTGCTCGGCCAGCCAGTAGCGGGTGAAGCCCAGCGATTCGGCATGTTGTGCGGTGCGCAGGGCCACTTTGAGCGCGTCGGCCACCGTGCCCCCTTCGCGCACGGCGACCAGGTCGAGCATGGAGAGGCGGATGTCGTTCAGGTGTTTCATGGGGTCAGGCGGGAAGGAAACCGTCCACCGACAAGTAACGCTCGCCGGTGTCGTAGTTGAAGCCCAGCACCACGGCGTTGGCCGGCAGCTCGGGGAGTTTTTGTGCGATGGCAGCCAGCGTGGCGCCCGAAGAAATGCCGACCAGCATGCCTTCTTCACGCGCGCATCGGCGGGCCATGTCGCGCGCTGGCTCGGCCTCGACCTGGATCACGCCGTCGAGCACGCTCACGTCGAGGTTGTTCGGAATGAAGCCCGCGCCGATGCCCTGGATGGGGTGGGGCGAGGGCGCACCGCCGGAGATCACCGGCGAAGCGGCAGGCTCCACCGCGAACACCTTGAGCTGGGGCCAGCGCGCCTTGAGCACACGGGCCACGCCGGTGATGTGGCCGCCGGTGCCCACGCCGGTGATGATGGCGTCCAGACCTTCGGGGAAATCGGCGGCGATCTCCTCGGCCGTGGTCTGCACGTGCACCGCCACGTTGGCCGGGTTGTTGAACTGCTGCGGCATCCAGGCGCCGGGCGTGCTGGCCACGATTTCTTCGGCGCGCGCGATCGAGCCTTTCATGCCCTTCTCGCGGGGCGTGAGGTCGAAGCTGGCGCCATAGGCCAGCATGAGGCGGCGACGCTCGACCGACATGCTGTCGGGCATCACCAGAATGATCTTGTAGCCCTTGACCGCAGCCACCATGGCCAGGCCGATGCCGGTGTTGCCCGAGGTGGGTTCAACGATGGTGCCGCCCGGCTTGAGCGCACCGGTCTGTTCGGCCGCTTCCACCATGGCCAAGGCAATGCGGTCCTTGATGGAGCCGCCCGGATTGCTGCGCTCGGACTTGATCCACACCTGTTGTGTGGCGTCTCCAAACAGCCGCTGGATGCGGATGTGCGGCGTGTTCCCGATGGTCTGCAGGATGGTGCTGGCTTTCATGGCGTGTCCTTCTTGGGTGAGTGTTCCAGTGAAGCCGAGTTCATGCAGTAACGCAAGCCGGTGTCGGTTGGGCCGTCGTCGAACACGTGGCCCAGGTGGGCGCCGCACTGGCTGCACACGGTTTCCACCCGCACCATGCCGTGCGTTCGGTCGGTGATTTCGGTGATGGCGCCGGGCAGTGCCTGCGAGAAGCTCGGCCAGCCGCAACCGGCGTCGAACTTGGTCTTGGCGTCGAACAGCGTGTTGCCGCAGCAGACGCAGTGGTAGCTGCCGTCGGCCCACACCTGCTCGTATTTGCCGGTGTAGGGCCGTTCGGTGTGGGCGTGGCGGGTCACGTCGAAAGCGCGTGGCTCGGCGCCTTTGGCGGCCAGCAGTTCGCGCCACTCGGCGTCGGTTTTCTGAATGGGGAAGTTCATGGGGTGTCCTTCATGACGAGCAGCTGATCTCGATCTGGCTAGCCCAGTCGGGGGGGAAAGCGGCCAGGTCTTCTCGACCGGCGACTTCTTCAAATGGGTGCTCCAGCGCGTTTTGCAACCTGGCAACCTCGCTGAAGTCGCCCTGTTTCGCACGCTGGATGGCGACTTCGCCCAGGTGGTTGCGCAGCACCACATGGGGGTTGGTGCGCAGCATCTGCGCCTGAGTGGCAGCGGCGTCAAAGCCAGGCTGCGCCTGCAGACGCTCTTGCCACTGCACGGCCCAGGCATCGAAGGCCTCGCGCTGCAGGAACAGGTCGCGCACGGGATCCAGGTCACCCGCCACCACGTGGCTCAGCCGGCGCCAGAAGATGGTGAAGTCCACTGCGTCGGCCGCCAGCAGTTTCATCAGCGCTTCGGTCAGTTCGGCATCGCCGTCCTGCACACGCTCCAGGCCCAGCTTGGCGTTCATGCGCCGCTGCAACGCGGCCGGCATGAGCGCCTTGTAGGGCTCCAGCGCATCCAGCGCCTGCTGCTGCTCGTCCATCAGCGGCAGCAGCGCCTGGCCCAGCGCGAACAGGTTCCAGTACGCGATGTTGGGCTGGCGGTTGTAGGCGTAGCGACCGCCGGTGTCGCTGTGGTTGCAGATGTGGCCGGGGACGAAGGCATCGAGGAACTGGAACGGGCCGTAGTCGATGGTCAGGCCCAGGATGCTCATGTTGTCGGTGTTCATCACGCCGTGGCAGAAGCCCACGGCCTGCCATTGCGCCACCATGTCGGCGGTGCGCGCGCTCACGGCTTCGAGCAGCGCGGCATACGGGTTGCCTGGTGCTTGCCGGCAGGCCGGGTAGAAGTGGTCGATGACGAAGTCGGCCAGGATGCGCAACTGCGCGTGTTGACCGCTGTGCGAGAAGTGTTCGAAGTGGCCGAAGCGGATGAAGCTGGGTGCCACACGCGTCACGACCGCAGCGGTCTCGATCTCCTCACGCCGCACCTTGCCGGGTGAGCCGGTGACACAGAGCGCCCGGCTGGTGGGGATGCCCAGCGCGTGCATGGCTTCGCTGCACAGGAATTCGCGGATGGAGCTGCGCAGCACGGCGCGGCCGTCGCCCATGCGCGAATAGGGCGTGAGACCGGCGCCCTTGAGCTGCACTTCCAGCGGACCGGAGGGCCCGGGCAACTCACCCAGCAGGATGGCGCGGCCGTCCCCCAACTGACCCGCCCAGTGGCCGAACTGGTGGCCGCTGTACACGCTGGCCAGGGGCCGCATGCCGGGCAGCACCGCATTGCCGGTGAAGGCCTGCAGGGCCTCCATGCCCTGCATCCAGGCATCGTCGAGTCCGAGCTCCTCTGTCACCGCGCGGCTCTGGCCAACCCAGTGCGGATCGGGCAGGGGGGTGGGCTGCAGTTCGGTGTGGAAATCGGGGCCGAGGTCGGCGAAGCGGTGGGTCCAGGCCAGGGGGAAACTCATGCGGACCATTGTCACCGAGACGACTTGCACCCACTGCCGGGCGGGCTATCCGGGCCAACCCGGGTGGGGTGTTGGTGGTGTCTGCGGCATGATCCGTCGACTGTCCAAAACCGCCAGAACCACCAAAACCACACAGGAGATTCCCATGCTGGGCCAGATGCAAAGCCAACCGCTTTTGATTTCAACGCTGATCGTGCACGCCGAGCGGCACCACGCCAGCGGCGAGATCGTCTCCCGTCGCGTCGAGGGCGACATCCACCGCAGCAACTGGGGCCAGATCGCCGTGCGCTCGCGCAAGGTGGCCAACGCGCTGAACGCGATGAACCTGAGCTTTGGCGACCGCGTGGCCACGCTGGCCTGGAACGGCTATCGCCACCTGGAGCTGTATTTCGGTGTCAGCGGCACCGGCCATGTGCTGCACACGCTCAACCCGCGCCTGCACCCCGAGCAACTCACCTGGATCGTCAACCACGCCGAAGACAAGGTGGTCTGTTTCGACTTGACCTTCCTGCCGCTGGTCAAGGCGGTGGCGGCCAAGTGCCCCACCGTCCAACACTGGATCGCGCTGTGCGACGCCGACAAGCTGCCCGCCGACAGCGGCCTGCCGGGTCTGCAGAGCTACGAGGCCTGGATCGCCAACCAGCCCGATACCTACCACTGGCCCACGTTCGACGAGAACTCGGCGTCCAGCATGTGCTACACGAGCGGCACCACCGGCAACCCCAAGGCCGCGCTGTACTCGCACCGCTCCACCATCCTGCATGCGTTCACCGCGGCGCTGCCCGACGCCCTGAGCCTGAGCGCGCGCGACAGCGTGCTGCCGGTGGTGCCCATGTTCCACGTCAACGCCTGGGGACTGCCGTACTCGGCGGCGGCCACCGGCTGCAAACTGGTGTTCCCCGGGCCTGCGATGGACGGCAAGTCCATCTACGAGCTGCTGGAAAGCGAGAAGGTGACCATGGCCGCAGGCGTGCCCACGGTCTGGCAGATGCTGCTGGGCCACTTGCAGGCCAACAACCTCAAGTTCAGCACGCTCAAAGGCACCGTGATCGGTGGCTCGGCCTGCCCGCCGGCCATGATGAAGGCTTTCAACGACCAGTACGGCGTGGCCGTGATCCACGCCTGGGGCATGACCGAGATGTCGCCCCTGGGCACGGTGTGCTCGCTGAAAAACGCACAGTTGGCGCTGCCGCCCGAAGAGCAGCACAAGATCCTGCTCAAGCAGGGCCGCGCGGTCTACGGCGTGGACATGAAGATCGTCGACGAGAGCGGCGAAGAACTGCCCTGGGACGGCAAGAGCTACGGCGACCTGCTGGTGCGCGGCCCGTGGATCATTTCGAGTTATTACAAAGGCGAGGGCGGCGACCCGCTGCGCTATGACGCACAGGGCCAGGGCTGGTTCCCCACCGGCGACGTGGCCACCATCGACCCCGACGGCTTCATGCAGATCACCGACCGCAGCAAGGACGTGATCAAGTCGGGCGGCGAGTGGATCAGCTCGATCGACGTGGAAAACATCGCCATGGCCCACCCGGCCGTGGCCATGGCGGCCTGCGTGGGCATGCGCCACCCCAAATGGGACGAGCGGCCCATCGTGGTGGTGGTCAAGAAACCGGGCGCCGAGGTCACGCGCGAGGAATTGCTGGCCTTCTTCGAGGGCAAGACCGCCAAATGGCAAATCCCGGACGATGTGGTGTTTGTCGACGCGATCCCGCTGGGCGCGACCGGCAAGATGCAAAAAATGACATTGCGTCAACAGCTCAAGGACTACGTGTTGCCCGGCGTCTGAGTCCCGCGGAGGCATGGTTTCTTCGATGAAAGTCGCCAGTGCGATACCCCCTAGGGGGTATCCCTGAGTGCTGCACCGCAACAGGCTTGTAAGCTGCATGCGCGACCACACCAACCCATTGGAGACAAACAATGCATTTCGCCATCAAGAGCCTCACCGCAGCCACGCTGCTCGCTTGCGCACTCGGCGCACACGCCCAGAAGGGCGAGACCGTCAAGATCGCCCTGATCGACCCGCAGACCGGCCTGATGGGTCCGGTGGGCAACAACCAGCTCAAGAGCTGGCAGTTCTTCGCGGAGAAGTTCACCCAGTCCAACCCGGCTGGTGTGAAGTTCGAGGTGGTCGGTTTCGACAACAAGCTCAGCCCCGCCGAGAGCCTGAACAACTTCAAGGCCGCGCTCGACCAGGGCGTGCGCTACATCGCCCAGGGCAACGGCTCGTCGGTGGCCGGCGCGCTGATCGATGCCGTGAGCAAGCACAACGAACGCAACCCCGGCAAGGAAGTGATCTTCCTGAACTACGCCGCGGTCGACCCCGACTTCACCAACAGCAAGTGCAACTACTGGCACTTCCGTTTTGACGCCGATACCTCCATGAAGATGGAGGCCATGACGACCTTCATGAAGGACCAGCCGGATGTGAAGAACGTCTACCTGCTGAACCAGAACTACTCGCACGGCCAGCAGGTCGCGCGCTTCGCCAAGGAAAACCTGGCCCGCAAGCGCCCCGACGTGAAGATCGTCGGCGAAGACCTGCACCCGCTGGCGCAGGTGCGCGACTTCGCGCCCTATGTGGCGAAGATCAAGGCTTCGGGCGCCGACACCGTGATCACCGGCAACTGGGGCTCCGACCTCGCGCTGCTGGTGAAGGCGGCCAACGAAGGCGGCTACACCGGCAAGTTCTACACCTACTACACCGGCGTGACGGGCACCCCGACCGCTCTCGGAACGGGTGGCGAAGGCCGCGTGTACCAGGTGGCCTACCAGCACTACAACATGGGTGGCCAGATGGGCAAGTGGGCCGACGAGTTCAAGGCCAAGTACAAGGACGACATGTACACCGGCGCCATCCCGCTGGCTTATGCCGCCGTGTCCGAAGCCATGGCCAAGGCCAAGTCCACCGACCCGGTGAAAGTGGCCGCTGCCATGGAAGGCCTCAAGTTCAAGGGCTTCAATGGCGAAGTGGAAGTGCGCAAGCTGGACCACCAGTTGCAGCAGCCGCTGTTCGTTGCGGTCTGGCAGAAAGCCGACAAGAAGTACCCCTACAGCCCCGAGAACACCGGCATGACGCTGGCACCGGTGAAGGAGTACCCCTCCTACGTGTCCAGCACGCCCACCAGCTGCCAGATGAAACGTCCAGGCTGATCGACAGCACCGCCGCGCACGAATCCTGTTTCGTGCACGGTGGTTGCCTTGGGTAGAACCAGCGCCGTTTCAGGCGCTGGTTTGTTTTCACGGTGCTCCGACGGCTGACACACCAGCCACGAAAGGCGAACTCATGGAGTTCTTCATCATCTCCATGCTCAACGGCATCAGCTACGGTCTGTTGCTGTTCATGTTGAGCTCGGGGCTGACCCTCATCTTCAGCATGATGGGCGTCCTCAATTTTGCCCACGCCAGTTTCTACATGGTGGGTGCCTACATGGGCTACACGCTGTCCAACTGGATCGGTTTCTGGCCCGCGCTCATCGTGGCTCCGGTGCTGGTGGGTGCCATGGGCGCGGTGTTCGAGCGCCTCACGCTGCGCAAGGTGCACAAGTTCGGCCACGTGCCCGAACTGCTCGTGACCTTCGGGTTTTCCTACATCCTGCTCGAGGTGGTGCAGCTGATCTGGGGCCGCACAGCACTCGATTTCGCACCACCCGAAGCCCTGCGCGGTCCGGCCTTCACGCTGGTGCACCTGGCCGACGATTCGCTGCAGATGGTCTGGGGCGCGGCATCCAGCGAGGTGTGTTCCGCTGCGAACGTGATCTGCTCCCCGTTCCCCGCCACGCGCGGTTTCATGATGCTGGTGGCCCTGCTGATGCTGCTGGCCCTGTGGCTGCTGCTCACGCGCACCCGCATCGGTCTGGTGATCCAGGCCGCGCTCACCCACCCCGAGACGGTGGAGAGCCTGGGGCACAACGTGCCGCGGGTGTTCATGCTGGTGTTCGGCGCGGGTACCGGTCTGGCCGGCCTCGCCGGTGTCATTGGCGGCAGCACCTTCGTCACCGAGCCGGCCATGGCCGCCACGGTGGGGTCGGTGATCTTCGTGGTGGTGGTCGTCGGCGGCATGGGCTCGCTCTCGGGCGCGTTCCTCGCGTCGCTGCTCATCGGTGTGATCCAGACCTTTGCCGTGGCCTTCGACTACTCCTTCATCAGCCTGGCGCAGCAGCTCGGCATCGAACTCTCGGACGCCACGAAGGAAAACTCGGTGATCAAGCTGACCCTGTCTCAGGTGGCGCCCATCCTGCCCTACCTGTTCCTGGTGCTGATCCTGATCTTCCGCCCCAAGGGCCTCCTCGGCACGCGCGAAGGCTGACCCGACATGACCACCATGCAACACACTTCAAACGGCTTCAACAAAGGCCGCCGGACCGTCTGGTCCCTCTTTGCCGCGTTGCTGCTGGCAGCGCCTTTTGTATTCACCAGCAGCCTCTCGACCAGCATGCTCTCGCAGATGGGCATTGCGATCATCGCGTGCCTGTCCTACAACATCCTGCTGGGACAGGGCGGCATGCTGAGCTTTGGCCACGCGGTCTACACCGGGCTGGGCTCCTATGTGGCCATGCACGCGCTCAATGCCATCACGGATGGACAGTTTCCGATTCCTGTGACCCTGTTGCCTCTGGTGGGCGGCGTGGCCGGGCTGTTCTTCGCGATCCTGTTTGGATATGTGACCACCAAGAAGGCTGGAACCACCTTTGCGATGATCACGCTCGGCATGGCCGAACTGGTGTTCGCCATGTCGCTGATGTTCTCCGAATTCTTCGGCGGTGAAGCGGGGGTGTCGGGCAACCGGGTGGTGGGCGAGGCCTTCTTCGGCATCACCTTCGGGCCGCCGCGGCAGGTGTATTTTCTGGTCGCGGTCTACACCTTCGTCTGTGTGGGGCTCATGTTTGCCTTCACCCGCACCCCGCTGGGCCGCATCCTCAACGCCGTGCGCGACAACCCGGAGCGGGTGGAGTTCATTGGCTACAACACGCAAAAGGTGCGCTACCTGTCCTTCATGATCGCCGGCTTCTTCGCCGGCATCGCAGGCGGTCTGGGGGCGATCGTTTTTGAGATCGTCACGGCGGAGGTGGTGGGCGCCGGGCGCTCGGGCGCCTATCTGCTGTTCACCTTCCTGGGTGGCGCCACCATTTTCTTCGGCCCCATCATCGGCGGCGTCCTGATGGTGCTGGCCTCGGTGCTGCTCTCCGAGCTCACCAAAGCCTGGCTGCTTTATCTGGGCCTGATCTTCCTGTTCATGGTGATGTATGCGCCCGGGGGGGTGGCCAGCCTGATCATGATGAACGTGAGGGTGGCGGCCTACGGTTTGCTCAGGCGAGTGCTGGGCAGCTATGTGCTGCTGGCGCTGTTTGGCGTGGTCATCTTCGCCGGAGCGGGCGCCATGATCGAGATGATGTACCACCTGCAGCTCAATGCCGGGCAGGACACGCTGCTGCGCTTCATGGGCGTGGATCTCGACGCCAAGCGTGCCGCGAGCTGGGTGGGTTCCGTGGTTGTGCTGGTGGTGGGATTCGGTCTGTTCGAGTGGGCCCGTCGACGCTTCATGGTCCAGTGGAACGACATTCAGGTGACGATTGAAAAACACATCCAGCAACGGGAGGCTGCATGAGCGGCAACACATCGACGCCGGCGCTGGAGCTTCGCGACCTGCGCAAGAGCTTCGGCAAGACCGACATCATCCGCGGCGTGAATCTGGTGGTGAACCCCGGTGAACGCGTGGCCATCATCGGCCCCAACGGCGCGGGCAAGTCCACGCTGTTCAACCTGATCTCCGGCCGTTTCGAGCCCAGCAGCGGCGACGTGATGCTGGGCGGCCACCGCATCAACGGCTTGAAGCCGTTCGAGATCAACCGGCTGGGTCTCTCGCGCAGCTTCCAGATCACCAACATCTTCCCCAAGCTCAGCGTGTTCGAGAACCTGCGCTGCGGCGTGCTCTGGAGCCTGGGCTACAAGTACACGTTCCTGAAGTTCCTGGCGAACCTGAAGGACGCGAACGACCGGGCCGAGGAGCTCATGCGCATGATCCACCTGGAGCGCAAGCACGACACGCTGGCCATGAACCTCACCTACGCCGAGCAGCGTGCGCTGGAGATCGGCATCACCATTGCCGGTGGTGCGCAGGTGATCCTGCTGGACGAACCCACGGCCGGCATGAGCAAGAGCGAAACCAGCCGCTTCATCGACCTGATCCGCGAGGTGACGGTGGGCAAGACACTGCTCACCGTGGAACACGACATGGGCGTGGTGTTCGGCCTGGCCGACCGCATCGCGGTGGTGGTGTACGGCGAGGTGATTGCCTTTGACGTGCCCGAAGCCGTGCGCGCCAACCCGCGCGTTCAAGAAGCTTATCTGGGCTCGGTGCTCGCAGATCAACAGGCGGCAGGCCACTGAGGACACACCATGCTTGAGATACAAGACCTACACGCCTACTACGGCAAGAGCCATGTGCTGCACGGGGTGCAGTTTTCGGTGGGCAAGGGCGAGATCGTGGCGCTACTTGGGCGCAACGGCTCGGGCCGCTCCACCACCGCCAAAGCCATCATGGGCCTGGTGGAGGCCACCGGCAGCGTCGCCTGGCAGGGCAAGCCCATCCTGGGCAAGAAGCCTTTTGAGATTGCACACCTCGGCATCGGCCATGTACCGGAGAACCGCGACATCTTCCCCAAGCTCACCGTGCACCAGAACCTGCTGCTCGGCCAGAAGGGCAAGGGGCTGGGTGCGCGCTGGAGCTTCGACGACATGTACGCCATGTTCCCGCGCCTCAAGGAGCGTGAGCACACCGAGGCCGGCGTGCTCTCCGGCGGTGAGCAGCAGATGCTCACGCTGTGCCGCACCCTCATGGGCGACCCCGACCTGATCATCATCGACGAACCCACCGAGGGCCTCGCGCCCAAGATCGTGGAACTGGTGGCCGAGTACCTGCAAAAGCTCAAGAGCCGGGGCGTGTCGGTGCTGCTGATCGAGCAGAAGCTCACCATCGCGCTGAGCATTTCGGACCGTGTGCTGGTGATGGGGCACGGCAGCATCGTGTTCGAGGGAACCCCCGAGACACTTCGCGCAGACGCCCAGATTCGCAAAGAGTGGCTTGAGGTGTGAACGCCCCCCGCGCCGCCTTCGGCGTCACCCCCCACTGGGGGGCGATGCCTGTGGGCCGGCGGAGCCGGACCCACGGCATCCTGGGTTTGGGCACGCGCGCCGGAGAGGGTTCGGTCTTCCACGCGACACCCGGCCCTTGCGGCAGCGCAGCAAGTTCCTAGAATCGAACGATCGTTCTTTTCCGGGAAGAACATCACAGTCAATGCCTCAGGGCACCCGTTTTCCGCCAACAACGAAGGAGATTCCATGACCGCTGAGTACCAGGTCCACGGCGATGTCGCCGTCATCACCATGAACAACCCGCCGGTCAACGGTCTGGGTCTCTCCACCCGCCAGGGCATTGCCGCCGGTCTGGAGAAGGCAGAGGCCGATCCGGCCGTGAAGTCCATCGTGATCACGGGCGCGGGCAAGGCGTTTTCCGGCGGCGCCGACATCCGCGAATTCGGTTCACCCAAGGCCCTGGCCGAACCCAACCTGCTCTCCGTCATCCTCGCGGTGGAAAACACATCCAAGCCCGTGATTGCGGCCATCCACAGCGTGTGCATGGGCGGTGGCCTGGAACTGGCGCTGGGTTGCCACTACCGCATTGCCGCGCCCGGTACCAGCGTGGCGCTGCCCGAGGTCAAGCTCGGCCTGATCCCTGGTGCCGGCGGCACGCAGCGCCTGCCGCGCGCCCTGGGCGTGGAGCCCGCGCTCAACATGATCGTGAGTGGCGAGCCGGTGAAGAGCGAGATGCTGGCCATGCTGCCGGGCCAGAAGCTGTTCGACAAGATGGCAGCCTCTGCCGACAGCCTGGCCGAAGAAGCGCTGGCCCTGGCCCGCGAGATGGCCGCCAAACACGCCGACGGCAGCGCGCTGCCCAAGGTCCGCAACCTGCCGTGCAAGCACCCGCTGGGCGACGCGTACTTCGCCTTCGCCCGCAACATGGTCAAGGGCATGTCGAAGAACTTCCCCGCACCCGCCAAGTGCGTGGACGCGGTGGAAGCCGCCACCAGGAAGAAATTCGACGACGGCATGGCCTTCGAGCGCGAGATCTTCATCAACCTGATGTGGACACCCGAGTGCCGCGCGCTGCGCCACCTGTTCACCGCCGAGCGCGCCGCGAGCAAGATTCCGGATGTGCCCGAAGACACGCCCAAGCGCGAGATCGCCTCGGTGGCCGTCATCGGCGCCGGCACCATGGGTGGCGGCATCGCCATGAACTTCCTCAACGCCGGCATCCCGGTGAAGATGCTGGAGATGAAGCAGGAAGCGCTGGACCGTGGCCTGGCGACCATCCGCAAGAACTACGAAGCCCAGGTGAAAAAGGGCAAGCTCAAGCAGGACAAGTACGAGCAGCGCATGGCGCTCTTGAGCACCACGCTGAGCTACGACGACCTGAGCGCGGCCGACCTCGTGATCGAGGCGGTGTTTGAAGAGATCGGCGTCAAGGAAGCCGTGTTCAAGGAACTCGACCGCGTGATGAAGCCCGGCGCGATCCTGGCCTCCAACACCTCGACACTGGACGTCAACAAGATCGCCAGCTTCACCAAGCGGCCGCAGGACGTGGTGGGCCTGCACTTCTTCAGCCCGGCCAACGTGATGAAGCTGCTGGAAGTGGTGCGTGGCGAAAAGACCGCCAAGGACGTGATGGCCACCGTCATGACCGTGGCCAAGAAGATCAAGAAGACGGCGGTGGTCTCCGGCGTGTGCGACGGCTTCATCGGCAACCGCATGATCGAGCAGTACGGCCGCCAGGGCGGCTTTTTGCTCGACGAGGGCTGCACGCCCGAGCAGGTCGACAAGGCGATGGAGAAGTTCGGCATGGCCATGGGCCCGTTCCGCATGGGCGACCTGGCCGGCAACGACATCGGCTGGGCGATCCGCAAGCGCCGCTACCAGGAAAAGCCGGACATGAAGTACAGCAAGACCGCTGACTTGCTGTGCGAGAAGGGCCGCTACGGCCAGAAGACCGGCGCCGGCTGGTACGACTACGTGCCGGGCAAGCGCGACGCGATCCCGAACGCCGAGGTGGTGAAGATGATCGAGGACCACCGCAAGTCGCTGGGCATCACGCCGCGCAAGATTTCCGACGAGGAGATCGTGCAGCGCCTGGTGTATTCGCTGGTGAACGAAGCCGCGCACATCCTGGAAGAGGGCATTGCCAACAAGGCCAGCGACATCGACGTGGTCTACATCTTCGGCTACGGCTTCCCCGCACACCGCGGCGGCCCGATGATTTACGCCGACACCGTGGGCCTGTTCAACGTGGTGCAGAGCATGAAGCGCTTTGCCAAGAACCCGCTGGACGACGCGAAATTCTGGGAGCCAGCCCCGCTGCTGGCCAGGTTGGTTGCAGAAGGCAAAACCTTCAACGCCTGACCCCACAGCACAAGACCGAACAGGAGAACATTTCATGACCAACGCCGTCATCGTTTCCACCGCCCGCACACCCCTGGCCAAGAGCTGGAAGGGCGCCTTCAACATGACCCACGGAGCCACCCTGGGTGGCCACGCGGTGCAGCACGCGGTTGCCCGCGCCGGCATCGAAGCCGCCGAAGTGGACGACGTCATCATGGGTTGCGCCAACCCCGAGGGCGCCACCGGTGCCAACATCGCGCGCCAGATCGCGCTGCGCGCCGGCCTGCCCATCACCACCTCGGGCATGACCGTCAACCGCTTCTGCTCGTCGGGTCTGCAGACCATCGCCATGGCCGCCCAACGCATCATCGCGGGCGAAGGCGACGTGTATGTGGCCGGTGGCGTGGAAAGCATTTCGTGCGTGCAGCAAGAGATGAACACCCACATGCTGGCCGACCCGTGGCTCGCCAAGAACAAGCCCGAGATCTACTGGAACATGCTGCAGACCGCCGAGCAGGTGGCCAAGCGTTACGGCATTGGCCGCGACGCCATGGACGAGTACGGCGCTGCCAGCCAGCAGAAGGCCACGGCCGCGCTGGAAGCCGGCCTCTTCAAGGCCGAGATCGCCCCCATCACCGTGACCGCCGGCGTGGCAGACAAGGTCATGGGCCTCACGACCAAGCAGGTGACGGTGGAGAACGACGAAGGCATCCGCGCCGGCACCACCTTTGAAGGCATCCACGGCCTGCGTTCGGCGCTGCCGGGCGGCCTGGTTTCGGCCGGCAACGCCAGCCAGTTCAGCGATGGCGGCGGCGCCTGCGTGCTGATGAACGAAACCCTGGCCGAGAAGCGCGGCCTGACCCCGCTGGGCCGTTTCCTCGGCTTTGCCGTGGCCGGCTGCGAGCCCGACGAGATGGGCATCGGCCCGGTGTTCGCCATTCCCAAGGTGCTCGCGCGCCTGGGTCTGAAGGTGAGCGACATCGACCTGTGGGAACTCAACGAAGCCTTCGCGGTGCAGGTGATCTACTGCCGCGACAAGCTGGGCATCCCGGGTGACAGGCTCAACGTCAACGGCGGCGCCATCGCGGTGGGTCACCCCTATGGCGTGTCCGGCCAGCGCCTGACCGGCCACGCGCTGATCGAAGGCAAGCGCCGTGGCGCCAAGCGCGTTTGCGTGACGATGTGCATTGGCGGCGGCATGGGCGCGGCCGGCATTTTTGAAGTTCTCTGACACCGGGGCGCACCATGACTTTGCGCCCGACCGTCGACTTCCTGCTGCACGACTGGCTGCACGTCGAGACGCTGCAGCAGCGTGAGCGTTTTGCGGACCACAGCCGCGAGACGTTTGACGCGGTGCTCGACACCTGTGAGCGCATCGCGCGCGAGAAGTACGCACCCTTCAACCGGCTGGTGGACACGCAGGAGCCGCATTTCGACGGCGAGCGCGTGATCCTGCCGCAGGCCACGCACGATGCGCAGAAGGCCTACGCCGCCAGCGGCATGCTGAGCGCCGCGCAGGACTACGACGTCGGTGGCATGCAGTTGCCCTACACGGTCGAGGCCGCGGCCAACGCCTTCTTTGCCATGGCTTCGGTCAGCATCGGCAGCGGCATGCTCACCACCGGCAACGCCAACCTGCTCATGGTGCACGGCACCGAGGCGCAGAAGCAGGTGTTCGCGCTCAACGAGTTCAGTGGTCGTTTCTCGGGAACCATGTGTTTGTCCGAGCCGCAGGCGGGTTCGAGCCTGAGCGACGTATCCACGCGCGCCGTGCCCGACGGCGCCGAGTTCGCGGACGATCCGCTGGGCCCGCGCTACCGGCTCAAGGGCAACAAGATGTGGATCTCGGCCGGCGAGCACGAGTTGACCGAGAACATCATCCACCTGGTGCTGGCCAAGATTCCGGATGAACACGGCAAGCTGGTGCCCGGCACGCGTGGCATTTCGCTCTTCATCGTGCCCAAGAAGATGGTGAACCCCGCTGGTGAGTTGACCGGCGTGCGCAACGACGTGGCGCTGGCCGGGCTCAACCACAAGTGCGGCTGGCGCGGCACCACCAACACGCTGCTCAATTTCGGCGAAGGCAAGTACCCGGTCGGTGGTGAAGCCGGTGCCGTGGGCTACCTCGTGGGTCAGGCGGGCAAGGGCCTGCACTGCATGTTCCACATGATGAACGAGGCCCGCATCGGTGTGGGCATGGCCGCGACCATGCTGGGCATGGCCGGCTACCTCGCCAGTCTGGATTACGCGAAAAACCGCCCGCAGGGTCGCCCCATGGGCCCGGCCGGCAAAGACCCGGCTCAGCCACCGGTGCGCATCATCGAACACGCGGATGTGAAACGCATGCTGCTGGCGCAGAAGTCGTATTGCGAAGGCGCGCTCGCGCTCGAACTCTATTGCGCGCGCCTGGTGGACGAGCAACACACGGCCGAAGCCGCCGTGGCCGATGACGCGCGCCTGCTGCTCGAGGTGCTCACCCCCATCGCCAAGAGCTGGCCCAGCGAGTGGTGCCTGGAAGCGAACAGCCTGGCCATCCAGATTCATGGCGGCTACGGCTACACGCGCGATTTCCCGGTGGAGCAGTACTGGCGTGACAACCGCCTGAACATGATCCACGAAGGCACGCACGGCATCCAGGCCATGGACCTGCTGGGGCGCAAGGTGCTGATGGAAGGCGGCAAGGGCCTAAGCCTGCTGGCCGGGCGCATCAACGCCACCATCCAGCGCGCTGTTACCGTGCCCGAGTTCGCGGCACACGCCAACGCGCTGGGGCAGGCACTCGCGCAGGTGGGTGCGGCCACCAAAGCCGCCTGGGCCACCGGCGAGCCCACCGACGCTTTGGCAAACGCCGTGCCGTATCTGCAGGCCTTTGGCCACACGGTGCTGGCCTGGGTCTGGCTGGACGTGGCATTGGCCGCGCACGCCGCGCCCGAATCGAACGCGCGCACCGGGCGCCTGGCCGCCATGCGCTTCTTCTTCCACTACGAGCTGCCCAAGATCGGTGCCTGGTTGCAGGTGGTGAGCAACCGAGACCAGACCTGTGCAACCCTGCCCGAAGAGGCGTTCTGATGCTGCACCACATCGTCATGTGGAAGATCAAGGACCTGGGCACCGAGGGCGACAAGGCCAGCAACGTTGCGCAGGCCAAGGCCTTGCTCGACGCCTGTGCACAGCTGGTGCCCGGCATTGAACGCTTCGACGTGGCCACCGCACAGCCCGGCCTGGAGAGCACCTACGACCTCGTGCTCAACAGCACGTTCACCGACCGCGCCGCACTGGCGGCCTACCAGACGCACCCGTCGCACGTGGCGCTCAAGCCCTTCATGAGAAGAGTGGTTCTTGAACGCCAGTGCATGGACTACGAGACCTGACGGATCTGCCCCCACCCCAACCCTCCCCCAGCGGGGGAGGGAGCAACACACCACAAGGAGACACACATGACCCGCACCGTTCCTCAACTTTTTGACCTCAAGGGCAAGACCGCCCTGATCACCGGTGGCTCGCGTGGCCTGGGCCTGCAGATGGCCCATGCGCTGGGCGAAGCCGGCGCCCGCGTGCTGGTGAGCTCGCGCAAGGCCGAAGACCTCGAGGCCGCCACGGCCGAGCTGAAGGCGGCCGGTATCGACGCCAGCTGGATCGCCGCCGACTGCTCGAAGGAAGAGGAAATTCAGCGCCTGGCCGACGAGAGCCTGCAGCGCCTGGGCCACATCGACATCCTGGTCAACAACGCCGGTGCCGCCTGGGGCGCGCCGGCCGAAGACCACCCGGTGGAAGCCTGGGACAAGGTGATGAACCTCAACGTGCGCAGCTACTTCATCCTGAGCCAGATCGTGGCCAAGCGCAGCATGATCGGGCGCAAGAGCGGCCGCATCATCAACACCGCCTCCATCGCCGGCCTGGGTGGCAACCCGTCGGGCATGAACACCATCGCCTACAACACCTCCAAGGGTGCGGTGATCAACTTCACCCGCGCGCTGGCCGCCGAGTGGGGCAAGTACGGCATCACGGTGAACGCCATCTGCCCGGGCTTTTTCCCGAGCAAGATGACGGTGGGCACGCTCAAGGCCATGGGCGAAGAGAAGCTGGCTTCGCACGCTCCCCTGCGTCGGCTGGGCGACGACGAAGACCTGAAGGGCCTGACCGTGTTGTACGCATCGGATGCCGGCAAGCACATCACGGGTCAGTGGCTGGCTGTCGATGGCGGCGTCAGTGTCATCACGGGCGGGTGAGCATGGAGTTTTCCGTCCGCATCCCCTTCGTCGAACTGCTCGGCTTTGAACTGCACAAGTTCGAGAGTGGTGAGGCGGAGATCACGTTCAAGCCCTCCGACGACCACTTGAATTCCTTCGACGTGGTGCACGGCGGCGCGAGCATGACGCTGCTCGACGTGGTGATGGCGCACGCCGCGCGCTCGGTCGAAGTCGACATGGGCTGCGTGACCATCGAGATGAAGACCAGTTTCATGCGCGCAGCCAAGGGGCCGCTCACCGCCAAAGGCAAGCTGCTGCACCGCACCGCCACCATGGCCTTCACCGAAGGCAGCATTTTCGACGCAGCGGGCAAGCTCTGCGCGCACGCCACTGGCACCTTCAAGTTCGTCGCCCGGCTGCCCGTGGGCGCGGGCAGCGTTCAGGCCTTCAACCGCATTTCCACTGACTGACCTTTCAGGAGACACACCATGCCCACCAACCAACAGATCGTGCTCGACAACCGCCCACAGGGCGAAGCCACCGTCGACAACTTCAAGCTCGTGTCCACCGACACGCCCGCCCTCACCGAGAACCAGGTGCTGGTGCGCCACCATTTCCTGAGCCTGGACCCGTACATGCGCGGCCGCATGAACGACAGCAAGAGCTACGCGGCCTCGCAGCCCCTGGGCGAGGTGATGATCGGCGGCACCGTGGGCGAGGTGGTCGAATCGAAGCACCCCAAGTTCCAGCCCGGCGACAAGGTCGTGGGCATGGGCGGCTGGCAGCAGTTCAGCGTGGTCGACGCCGCGCAGCCCGGCGCGCTGCGCAAGGTCGACACCACGCACGTGCCGCTGTCCTACTACCTGGGCGCAGTCGGCATGCCCGGCGTGACCGCCTGGTACGGCCTGGTGAAAATCATCAACCCCAAGGCCGGCGACACCGTGGTGGTGAGCGCGGCCACGGGTGCCGTGGGCAGTGCATTTGGCGCGCTGGCCAAGGCGCGTGGCTGCCGCGCGGTGGGCATCGCCGGCGGCCCCGACAAGTGCAAGTACGCGGTGGAAGAACTCGGCTTCGACGCCTGCATCGACTACAAGCTGCACAAGGACGCGTACTCGCTCGCCAAGGCGCTCAAGGACGTGTGCCCCAAAGGCATCGACGGTTATTTTGAAAACGTCGGTGGCATGGTGCTGGACGCGGTTCTGCTGCGCATGAACGCGTTTGGCCGCATCGCGGTGTGCGGCATGATCGCCGGCTACGACGGCCAGCCACTGCCGTTGGCGAACCCCGCGCTGATCCTGGTGAACCGCCTCAAGATCGAAGGCTTCATCGTCAGCGAGCATATGGAAGTCTGGCCCGAGGCCTTGACCGAACTGGGTACGCTGGTGGCCACTGGCAAGCTGCGCCCGCGTGAGACCGTGGCAGAGGGTTTGGCCGCTGCACCCGAAGCCTTCATGGGTTTGCTCAAGGGCAAAAACTTCGGCAAGCAACTGGTCAAACTGATCTGACCACCCGGAGGCCGGCATGGTGACCACGCATGAAGTGTTCAACCAGCCCGCGCCGCTGGTCGACACCAACCTGTTCAGCGCCAACCGGGCCATGCAGGCCGCGCTGGCGTTCAATGCACCCGCGCTTGACACGGCGCCGCTGCACGCGCTGGGCGCTGTGGTGGGCAGCGGCGAGATGCAGACGCATGCGCGGCTGGCCAACGTGCACACGCCGCAGCTCAAGACGCACAACCGCTTTGGGCAGCGCATCGACCAGGTGGAGTTTCACCCGAGTTACCACGCGCTGATGACCGAGGCGGTGGCAGCAGGTCTGCACGGCACAGCGTTTTCCGCCGAGCAGCAGGCCACCGGCCATGCCCACCAGTTGCGCGCCGCCGGCTTCATGCTCTTCACCGAGCTCGAACCTTCCATGCTGTGCCCCATCTCCATGAGCTATGCGGTGGCCCCCGCGCTCAAGGACAACCCGGCCATCTACAAGGACTGGGAAGCGGGCCTCACCAGCCGCGCCTACGACCCGCAACTCAAGGTCTGGCTCGACAAGACCGGGCTGACCATGGGCATGGGCATGACGGAGAAGCAGGGCGGCTCCGACGTGCGCGCGAACACCACGCGCGCCGAACCCGCCGGCACGGACGCCTGGGGCCAGCGCTTCAGCGTCACCGGCCACAAGTGGTTCTTCTCGGCGCCCATGTGCGACGCCTTCCTGATCCTGGCGCAAACCGCCAGCGGTCTGAGCTGCCTGTTTTTGCCGCGCGTGCTGCCCGACGGCTCGATGAACCAGCTCTTCATCCAGCGTCTGAAGGACAAGCTGGGCAACAAGGCCAACGCGAGCTCCGAAGTGGAGTTCGTCGGTGCCAGTGCCTGGCTGGTGGGCGAGGAGGGTCGGGGCATCCCGCAGATCCTGGCCATGGGCACCATGACGCGGCTGGACTGCGCGCTGGGCACCAGCGGCCTGATGCGCCAGGCGCTGAGCCTTGCGCTCAACCACACGGCCCAGCGCAAGGCCTTCGGCAAAACACTGATCGACCAGCCGCTGATGAAGAACGTGCTGGCCGACCTGGCCCTCGAATCGGAAGCCGCGACCGCGCTGGCCCTGCGCCTGGCACGCAGCTTCGACCGCACCGACGATGCCCACGAGCAGGTGATGAACCGCCTGCTCACGCCGGTGGCCAAGTTCTGGATCTGCAAGCGCGGCAGCCACTTTGCGCAGGAGGCCATGGAATGCCTGGGTGGCAACGGCTATGTGGAAGAGGGCGGTGAAGGCGTGATGGCGCGCATCTACCGCGAGATGCCGCTGAACTCCATTTGGGAGGGAGCCGGCAACATCATGGCCATCGACTTGCTGCGCGCGCTGCGCAAGGCCGACGCGGCTGCCGCGCTGGCCCACGAGCTCGCCCCGGCACGCGGCATGCACCCCGCGCTGGACCGCCTCGCCGCGCAACTGCCCATCCGTGTGGAAGAGATGGCCACCGAAATGGAAGCCCGCCGCCTCGCGCAGGACGTGGCGCTGGCCGTGCAGGCCGCGCTGCTCGCGCAGACCGCGCCCGCCGCCGTGTTCGGCGCCTTCTGCGATTCGCGCATCGGCGGCGAGTGGGGCCACAGCTTCGGCTCGCTGGGCGCCGGTGTCGACTTCGACGCCATACTCACCCGCGCCTTGCCGCACTGAACAACGACCCCGGAGACACCATGTCCGACCTCATCCTGCACCACTACCCCACGTCCCCGTTCTCGGAAAAGGTGCGCCTGATCCTGGGCCACAAGAAGCTCGGCTGGCAGAGCGTGAACATCCCGCGCATCATGCCCAAGCCCGATGTGATCACCCTCACGGGCGGCTACCGCCGCACGCCCTTTCTCCAGATCGGAGCCGACATCTATTGCGACACCGCCCTCATCTGCGACGTGCTCGAACACCACCAGCCCGAGCCCACGCTCTACCCCGAGCACCTCAAGGGCATGGCGCGGGTGCTCGCGCAGTGGGCCGACAGCACGCTGTTCTGGGCCGCCATGGGATACAACCTCAGCCCCAAGGGCGCGGCCGCGCTGTTTGCCGGTCAGCCGCCCGAAGCTGCCCAGGCCTTCGCGGCCGACCGTGGCGCGATGCGAACCGGCATGACCAGCCTGCGCCCGGGCGACGCCACCGCCGCCTACAAGAGCTATTTGCGCCGCCTCTCGACCATGGTGGAAATGCACCCCTTCCTGTTGGGTGATGCGCCCTGCGTGGCCGACTTCGCCGCCTACCACCCGCTGTGGTTCAGCCGCGTGGTCAACCCCGCCATGGCGGGCATCCTGGAGGCCACGCCACATGTCGTCGAGTGGATGGACCGCATGGCCGCCATCGGCCACGGCCAGATGAGCAAGCTCACGGCCACCGAGGCCATTGCCATCGCCGCAGCGGCGCAACCCGCACCACACGCCGACGACACCTTCCAGGACGATCACGGCATCGCGCTGGGCAGCCGGGTGACCATCAGCGCCGAGACCTTTGGCCAGGAACCCACCGAAGGCATCCTGCGCGCCGCCACCCGCACCCGCTACACGCTGGAGCGCACCGACGAGCGCGCGGGCTTGCTGCACGTGCACTTTCCGCGCATCGGTTTTGTGCTGAGGGAAGTGCGCGCTTGAGACCCGAAGGACCCACGCACTGGCGCTGCCTCCCGTTCGATGCGCTTTCGGCCCGCGCGCTCTACCGCCTGCTCGAGCTGCGCAGCCAGGTGTTTGTTGTCGAACAGGCCTGTGTGTTTCAGGACATGGACGGCGCCGATGCGCAGTGCATGCACGTGCTCGCCGAATCCCACCAGCCTGGCGGCATCGAGCTGATGGCATACGCGCGGCTGGTGCCTGCGGGACTGAAGTACGCCGAGGCCAGCATCGGCCGCGTGGTCACGAGTCCCGTCACACGTGGCAGCGGCATCGGGCATGTGCTGGTACGCCAGTCGGTGCAGATGCTGTACGGCCTGTGGGGCGTGCAGCCCATCCGCATCGGCGCGCAGGCGCACCTGCAGGGCTTCTACGCACAACACGGCTTCGAGCCCGACGGACCGGTTTACCTTGAAGACGGCATCGACCACATCGAGATGGTGCGAGCCGCCTGAATTTTTCACACACAGGAGACATCCATGATTCAAGACTTCCAAGGCAAAAGCGCCGTGCTCACCGGCGCGGGCTCGGGTTTCGGGCTCGAATGCGCGCGCATCGGCGCAAAGCTCGGCATGAACCTGGTGCTGGTCGACGTGCAACAGGACGCACTCGACGCAGCGACCGCCGAGATCGAGGCCACGGGCGTCAAGGTGCTGTCGCGCAAGGTCGACGTGTCGAGCACCGAGCAGATGGAAGCACTGGCCGCCGATGTGGAGAAGACCTTCGGCGCACCGCACTTCGTCTTCAACAACGCCGGTGTGGGCTCGGGTGGCCTGATCTGGGAAAACTCGGTGAAAGACTGGGAGTGGGTGCTGGGCGTGAACCTCTGGGGCGTGGTGCACGGCGTGCGCCTGTTCACCCCCATGATGCTGGCCGCCGCGAAAAAAGACCCGGCCTGGCGCGGCCACATCGTGAACACCGCCAGCATGGCCGGCCTGCTCACGCCGCCCAACATGGGCATCTACAACGTGAGCAAACACGCGGTGGTGAGCCTCACCGAAACGCTGTACCAGGACCTGAAGCTGGTGAGCGACCAGGTGAGTGCGAGCGTGCTGTGTCCGTACTTCGTGCCCACCGGCATCAGCCAGAGCCACCGCAACAAGCCGGCCGAACTGGCCGACGAGAAGGCCACGCAAAGCCAGCTGATCGGCCAGGCCCAGAGCGACAAGGCTGTGAGCTCCGGCAAGGTCACCGCCGCGCAGGTGGCGCAGCTGGTGTTCGACGCCATCACCGCCGACCAGTTCTACATCTTCAGCCACCCGCGTGCACTGGGCAATGTGCGTGCGCGCATGGAAGGCATCGTGAACATCACCAACCCGGCCGACCCGTTTCATGAGCGGCCGGAAATCGGCGTGGCCTTGCGCGCGGCGCTGCGCGCAGCCTGAACCTGCGATGGGTGAGGGCGGTCACGCGCTGTTCGACACCGCCCTCGGTGTCTGCGGCATCGCGTGGGGGCTGGGTGGCGTGGTGGCGGTGCAGCTGCCCGAATCCGATGACCGGCGCACGCGCGCCCGCTTGCTGACCGGCTTGCCGTTGCTGCCCGAGGTGGCCATGCCGCCCCCAGCGGTGCAAGCCGCCATCGACGGCGTGCAGGCATTGCTCAAAGGCGAATCACGCGACCTGTGCGAGGTGGCACTCGACATGTCGCGCCTCACCCCGTTCCAGCGCGAGGTTTACGCCCTGGCCCGAGCCATTCCACCCGGCCGGACCCGCACCTACGGTGAACTTGCGCGCGAACTGGGCGATGTGGGCTTGTCGCGCGCCGTGGGTCAGGCGCTGGGCCACAACCCGTTCGCGCCCATCGTTCCCTGCCACCGCGTGCTCGCGGCGGGCAACCGGCCGGGCGGTTTCTCGGCCAGTGGGGGTGCGATCACCAAGCTGCGCATGCTGGCAATCGAGGGCGCGCGGCCTTCGGGCACGGCGTCGTTGTTCGACGACACCTGAGCGGTCAGGCCGGGTCCTGGGCCGTCTGGTGCGCGGCGGCCTTCTTCACCTGGTTGCCCAGCACCAGCGCGCGACCGGCAAACAGACCACCCGCGGCTTCCATGTCCATGCGTTCGGCGTCGCGCCGACGCAAATGCTCCATCACCTCGTCGGCTTCTTCCTCCGCGGCACCCAGCGTCAACACAGCCTGGCGCCCCATGGCCATGGCGGACTCGAAGGTTTCGCGCACGAGGTAGCCCACATCGGCCTTGCGCAACTCCAGCACGTGCTCGCGGTCGAAGGCGCGCACCAGCAGTTCGGCCTGGGGGAAATCGGTTCTGGCCAGTTCGGCGATGCGGGTGGCGGCTTCCTTGCTGTCCAGGCAGACCAGGATGGCGCTGGCCGAGTGCGCGCCTGCGGCGTGCAACACATCGGCGCGGCAACCGTCACCGTAATAGACCTTGAAGCCATAGGCCTCGGCGTCGCGGATCATCTGCACGTTGTTGTCGATGATGGTGATGCTGGCGCCGCGCGCGATCACGCCCTGGCTGGCGATCTGGCCGAAACGGCCGAAGCCGATCACCAGCACGCTGGCGGCCTGGCCATTCACCGCCTCGATGCCCTCCATGGACACGCCGGGCTTCGTGGCCAGGCGCCGGTGCACCAGCACCACCAGCGGCGTGAGCGCCATGGACAGCACCACGATGGCGGTCATGTTGGCGTTGACCACCGGGTCGATCACTTTCGCGCCCAAGGCCGCTGCAAACAGCACAAATGCGAACTCGCCGCCCTGCGCCATGAGCACGGCTCGGTCCAGCGCGTCGGCGTGTGAGCTTTTCGCGAAGCGCGCCACACCGTAGATGCACAGCGCCTTGACCACCATCATGGCCACCACACCGGCCACGATCAGCGGCCAGTTGCTGGCCACGGCGGCGAGGTCCAGCGACATGCCCACGCTCAGGAAGAACAGACCCAGCAAGAGCCCGCGGAAGGGCTCGATGTCGGCTTCGAGTTGGTGGCGGAAGGTCGATTCCGACAACAGCACACCGGCCAGAAACGCACCCATGGCCATGGACAGGCCACCCACCTGCATGAGCAGTGCCGCGCCCAGCACCACCAGCAGGGCGGCGGCGGTCATGACCTCGCGCGCCTTGGCGTTGGCCAACACACGGAAGAGGGGGTTGAGCAGCCACACGCCCGCAGCCACGAGCGCAACCAGCGAACCCAGCGCCAGGCCGATGGTGGCCCAGCGCGACGAGGTGGCGGCGACCGTGCCCGCCAGATCGGGCGGCGCCATGAAGGTCACCACGGCGAGCAGCGGCACGATCAGCAGGTCTTCAAACAGCAGGATGGCCACGATCTTCTGCCCGCGCGGCTGTGCCATGTCGCCGCGTTCACCCAACAGCTGCATCACCACGGCCGTGGAGGTGAGCACAAAGCCCATGGCACTCACGAACGACACCGGCAGCGAGAAGCCGAAGGCCAGACCCACGCCGGTGAGCAGCAGGCCGCACACCACCACCTGCAGGCTGCCCAGGCCGAAGATCGCGCGGCGCAGGCTCCACAGGTGCGAAGGCTGCATTTCCAGCCCGATGACAAACAGGTACATGACCACGCCCAGCTCGGCCGTGTGCAGGATGGTCGCGGGGTCGCTGATGAGTGCAAGGCCGAACGGTCCGATGGCCAGGCCTGCGGCCAGGTAACCCAGCACCGAGCCCAGGCCCAGGCGTTTGAACAGGGGCACGGCCACCACGGCAGCGCCGAGCAGGGTCACAACTTTGAGCAGATCGCCTGCACTGCCTTCAACGGCCATGGGGAACTCCGGGTGGGTGGTTCGACGAAAAGCGAAATTGTGACGCACGCGCCCGCCGCCTGCACCAGAGCGTGCCGCCCGTGCACAGGCAATGCCATCGGCCGGCAGAGACAATACGTGGCTATGTTCATTTCCCGCTACCTCAAGATGGCCCTGATCCTGGGCCTGCTCTCCGCCATTGGTCCCTTTGCGATCGACATGTACCTGCCCGCGCTGCCCGACATCGGGCGCAGCCTGGGGGCCGACGTCGGTCCGGTTCAATTCAGCCTGACGGCCTTTTTCCTGGCCCTCGGCGTGGGCCAGTTGCTCTACGGCCCGGTCTCCGACATGGTGGGCCGCAAGCCGCCGCTGTACTTTGGTCTGGGCCTGTTCACGCTGGCCAGCATCGGCTGCGCGCTGGCCACCGACATTGAAACCCTGGTGTTTCTTCGTTTTCTGCAAGGGCTCGGCGCGGCCGCCGGCATGGCGATTCCGCGCGCCGTCGTGCGCGACCTGCACACCGGGGCCGACGCTGCGCGCCTCATGTCGCTGCTGATGCTGGTGTTCAGCGTCTCACCCATCCTGGCGCCGCTGGTGGGCAGCGGGGTGATTGCGCTGACCGGCTGGCGCGGGGTGTTCTGGGCCGTGGCCCTGGCCTCGGTGGCCGGGTTGGCGCTGGTGCATGGCGCTCTGCAGGAAACCCGCAGCGCTGCCGACCGTGTGGAGAGCAGCCTGGGCAGCGCCTTGCGTGCCTATGGTCTGCTGCTGCGCGACTGGCATTACCTGGGCCTTGTGGGCATCGGCAGCACCGCCATGGCGGGCTTCTTTGTCTACCTGGCGGGTTCGCCGTTTGTGCTCATCCACCACTACGGCCTCACGCCCGTGCAGTACAGCCTGGCGTTTTCGTTCAACGCCATGGCCTTCATCGGCGCATCGCAGTTCACCGGGCTGCTGGGCCGGCGCTTTGGACTGGTGCGGCTGGTCAAGGCCGCGGCCAGCGCCTCTGGGCTGGCCATGTCGTTGCTGCTGGTGTACTACCTCGCCGGAGGTGACCAGCTCGCCGTGTTGATTGCCTTGTACTTCGTGGCCAGCGGCTTCATGGGCCTGGTCATTCCCACCACCTCGGTGCTCGCACTGGAAAAACACGGCGCCATCGCCGGCACCGCTTCGGCCTTGCTGGGCACGCTGCAGATGCTGGGCGGCGCAGCGGCCATGGCCATCGTGAGCCTGTTCGCCAACGGCAAGCCCCTGCCCATGGTGGTGGGCATGGCTTCGGGCGCGCTGATCGGTGTGGCGCTGACCTGGATCACGCTGGGTGGTGACGTCCGGTCGCACCTGGCGGCCGAGGCGCGCGGGTGAACCTGCAAGACGGTCTGTCACAACCCCAGCGCGGGCGGGCCGTGCTGGTGATCGTGTCGGGCATCGCCATGGCGGTGATGGACGGCAGCATCGTCAACCTGGCCCTGCCGGGCATCGCGCGCGAACTCAGCGCCCCCGCCTCGCAGGCGATCTGGGTGGTCAATGCCTACCAGATCGCATCACTCGTGATGCTGCTGCCATTGGCCGCGCTGGGCGACCGTTTGGGCTACCGGCGTGTCTACCTGGTGGGCATGCTGCTGTTCGTGCTGTCGTCGGTGCTGGCCATGCTGGCCGACTCGCTGTTGATGTTGACCGCTGCACGCGCACTGCAGGGGCTGGGTGCCGCCGGCATCATGAGCGTGAACACCGCGCTGGTTCGCCTGATCTACCCGAGCGCGCGGCTGGGGCGCGGCATGGCGCTCAATTCCATGGTGGTGGCCACCTCGGCCATGGCCGGGCCGGCGGTGGCCGCGGCCATCCTGTCGGTCGGCTCCTGGCCGTGGCTGTTTGCCCTGAACCTGCCGCTCGGCCTGCTCACGCTGTGGATGGGCCGCCGTGACTTGCCCGCCAACCCGCCGCGCACCGAAGCGGCTCCGCAGTTCTCCTTGATCGACGTGCTGCTCAATGTGCTCATGTTCACACTGGTGTTCATCGGCGCCGAGCAGCTGGGCGTGCGCGGGGCCGCGGCACAGAGCGCGGCGCCGCTGGGCTGGGCTTTGTTGGTGGCCGGGGTGGCGGTGGGGGTGGTTTACCTGCGCCGGCAGTGGCACCTGGCCGCGCCGCTGTTTCCGCTGGACCTGCTGCGCATTCCCGTGTTCGCGTTGTCCATGGGTTCGTCGCTGGGCGCGTTCTGTGCGCAGATGTTGGCGTTTTTGAGTCTGCCGTTTCTGCTGCTCGAAGTGCAGGGCCGCACCCACATGGCGGCCGGCCTGATCCTCACGGCGTGGCCGCTGGCCACCGTGCTGGTGGCGCCCATCGCGGGGCGGCTGATCGGGCGCTACCCGGCCGGCTGGCTGGGCGGCATCGGCATGGTGGTGTTTGCCTGTGGCCTGCTGCTCGTGGGTCTGCGGCCCGAGCACGCCACCAGCCTGGACATGGCCTGGCGCCTGGCGCTGTGCGGCGCCGGTTTTGCGCTCTTCCAGTCGCCCAACAACCACACCATCGTGACCAGCGCACCCCTGCAGCGCAGCGGCGCGGCCAGCGGCATGCTGGGCACGGCCCGGCTCACCGGGCAGACCCTGGGGGCGGTGATGCTGGCGGCGATTTACGCGGTGTGGAACCAGCACGACGGGCGGGGCGAAACGATTGCGTTGTTTCTTGCCGCGGCTTGTGCCTTGCTCGCCGGGGTGAGCAGTTCCCTGCGGGTGCGCGCGGGTCGCTGAGACCGGCGCGCACCCGGGTCTGGACGCTCAGCCGAACAGGCGTTGCAGCCAGGAGCGCGCGCCGGAGATCGGCTTTCGCGCGGCGGTGGGTATCTGGCTCGAAGCCGATGCGAAGTCCAGCTCGAAGTCGAGGTCCTCCGACACCTGCGCCTGGTGGCGTGAGGCGCGCTCGGGCATCGCCAGCAACTGCCGGTGCCGGGTCAAGGCAGAGCGCAGCGTGCGGTTCAAGTACTCGGGACCGGCCGGTTTGGCGATGAAACGGTAGATCTGGCCCTCGTTGATCAGGCGGCCAATGACCACGCTGTCGCGCTCCTGGCTGTAGACCAGCACCACCACTTGCGGCTGGTTGCGGCGCACGGCTCGGATCAGGTCCATCTGCTGCGATTGCGCACCCTGGATGTCGGTGATCAGCACGGCCACCTTCTGACGCGTCAGGTGGCTGACGGCCTCGCCGATGTCGTTCGTGCACAGCAGCTTGCCGGCACCCTTGACCGAGGCCTGCCATTGCGCGCCTGCACTGGCGTCGTTGTCGAACACCAGGACACTTTCATGAAACGCTTCGGAGCCGTCGGCGCTCACGGTGTCCTGGAAATCGACCCAGGACGCCTGCGTCATGCGGACCACTTTGGCCGCATCACCCACGGTCTCCAGCAGCTTCTGGTTGTCCCAGGGTTTGGCCACGAAGCGGAAAACCTCGCTGTCGTTGACCGAGCTCAGCACCGCGTTGAAGTCGGAATAGCCCGTGAGCAAGAGCCGGATGCTGCGCGGCGACACCTCTCTGGCACGCTCCAGAAATTCGGTACCTGTCATGCCGGGCATGCGTTGATCGCTGATGACCACGTCGAAGTCCTCCGCGCTCAGCAGGGCCAAGCCGTCGAACCCGCTGCTGGCCACGGCCACCTCGTACTGGCCGCGCAACAACCAGCGCAGTGAGCGCAGCAGACCGGGTTCGTCGTCGACGCACAGCACCTTGGGAAGTGAAACCTGATTCATGGTCATGCCACCTTGTCCAGAGGCAATCGGACCCGGAACTCGGTGCCGACACCCACTTCGCTGCTGACCTCGATGTCACCGCCGTGCTCGCGCACGATGTCGCGTGCGATCGCCAATCCCAGGCCGGTGCCTTCGCCGACGGCTTTGGTGGTGAAGTAGGCCTCGAAGATGTGGGGCAGCACATCGGCCGAAATGCCGGAGCCCGTGTCACGGATGCTCACGGTGATGAAGCGAGCGTCGGCCCGCGTGGCCACGGTGATCGATCCGGTGTCCTGGATGGCCTGAGCAGCGTTGTTGATCAGGTTGAGGAACACCTGGTTGAGTTGCGACACGTTGCACTCGATGGCGGGCAGGGGCTCGAAGGCCTGCTCCAGACGCACCTTGGTCGAGATCACCGTCTTGGCGATGTAGCACACCGTGCCCAGCGCGGTGTTGAGGTTCACCGACGCGGTCTGGGCCCGGTCCAGGCGGGTGAAGCTGCGCAGGTTGTCCACCAGTTCGTTCATCTGACCCATGCCCATGAGCACGTCGTTCAGCATCTCGCGCGCTTCACGCACTTCCAGCATGGCGCCGGCAAGGCCTTGCGCCACCTGGGCGTCGCTGGCGGAGTCGGTCACGGCGTCCGATCCGACGTGCAAGGCCTCGGCCCGGTAGCTGGAATGGCGGATCTGCCGGTGGACAGCGCCTTCGAGCTGGTCCAGCGCCTGGATCGACATCTGCACGTTGTTCTTGGAGAACGCCAGCGGGGTGTTCAACTGGTGGGCCACACCCGCCACCATCTGCCCCAGCGAGGTCATTTTTTCCGACTGGGCCAGTCGTTGTTTGGTGGCATCGCTTTCGCGGGCCTGGCGCTCGATGACGGTCTGTGCGCGCTGCACGATGCTCAACAGAACGATGTAGAGCAAGGCGAGCAAGCCTGCCACGATCAGCAATTGCCGGTTGGAGCTGCTTTGCACCTGTTGCTGGTCGGAGGCAGCCTGATGGGCAAGTCGGCTCTCGTTGTTGAGTGCCACCAGCTTGAATTCTTCCGATGTGGCCTGGATCTGACTCAGGAACGGCGTCACGTCCGCGTACACCTCGAAAACCCCGACCACCGACTGGCTGCCGGGTTCGATCACCGGCAAATAACTGGCGATCAGGTTGCGGTTTTCCACCACACCCTGCAGTGCGCTGAACTTGTCGCGAAAGGTGAGCTCGCTGATCGCCTTGCCGTCGCGTGCGCTTTTCCAACCCGCGCTGCCCGACTTGTCTTCGCCGATCTGTGCCAACTCGGTCGAATAAACGGTGATGCCGCTCAGGTCGTACACCTTGATCTTGAAGATGGTGCCGCCCTGCATGGCTTCGCGCACCCGCGCATCCAGCGATGCAAACGTCGCCAAGGCCTGCAACTGGCCACCGGCGCTCTTGAAGCAGTCCTTCTTTTCAGGGGTGGCACTGGCTTTGCCCTGCGCATCCACAACATCCGGCATGGCCTTGCAAGTCGAAAAGTCGACCGTGCCGGTCTCGGCCAGGTAAGGGGAGATGTCGCTGGCCCACAAGGCGTTGGAGAACAGGCGCGTCAGGTTGACGTTGCCCTGTTCGTTCACGGCGAGCAGGTCGCGCCGAGCCACGGCATCGGCTCGGGTCACGAAGTCGCTCTGAATGCCGGTGAGCATCTGTGCTCCGCTGGTCTGCACGTTCTGGAAAAAACTGGACTGGCGGTGCTCGAAATACATCAGTGTGGCGGCAACCACACCAAAGGCCACCAGGCTGGTGGCGGTGAAATAACGGGTCAGGCGAAAGTAATGGGTCATGGGATCTCCAGCGGGAACGTTGAAACCGGGGCCAACGTACAAAGGGGGCCAGGAGGGCTCGCAGGCCGACGGCGTCGTTGGGCTGGGAGGGATGCTAGGTAGGGGTATCAAAACGGCCCATACTGCAGCTGGAGTATTTCGTGAGGGAACCCCGAGAGTTCGGTGACATATGTCATGACCGGCTGACATACGTGTGGCGCTGGAGGCCGGCGTTGCGGCCCGAGGGGCGCTGGCGCCATGTGGCACACTCCCCCCGCCTTTTTCAACCCCCAGACCAGACGCCCCAGAGGCGAACAGAGCTCAGATGCAGAACATCGTTGCGCAAATCGCGCAGGAAATCCGGGTGGGTGTCCACCAGGTTCAGGCAGCCGTCGACCTCATCGACGGCGGCGCCACCGTGCCCTTCATCGCGCGTTACCGCAAGGAAGCCACCGGCGGGCTGGACGACATTCAACTGCGCGAACTGGCGTTTCGCCTGGAATACCTGCGTGAACTCGAAGCCCGCCGCGAGACCATCCTCAAGAGCATCGACGAGCAGGGCAAGCTGACCCCCGAACTGCGTGCCGCCGTGCTGCTGGCCGCCACCAAGCAGGAACTGGAAGACCTGTACCTGCCGTTCAAACAGCGCCGGCGCACCAAAGGCCTGATCGCGCGCGAGTTCGGCATCGAACCCCTGGCCGACAAGCTCTGGGCCGATCCCACGCTGGACCCCGCCGCCGAGGCCGCCGCGTTCACGCGCCCGCCCGAGGTGCTGGACGACGGCAAACCGGGCGCCGACTTCTCGACCGTGCCGGCCGTGCTGGACGGTGTGCGCGACATCCTGAGCGAGCGCTGGGCCGAAGACGCCGCGCTGCTGCAGAACCTGCGCGAATGGCTCTGGGCCGAAGGCTTGCTCAAGAGCACGTTGGTGGCGGGCAAGGACGAGAACGCACCCGAGGTGGCGAAGTTTCGCGACTACTTCGACTACGACGAGCCGATCGCACGCGTGCCGTCGCACCGCGCGCTGGCGGTGTTCCGCGGTCGTTCGCTGGAATTACTGGACGCGAAGCTGGTGTTGCCGGAGCCTGTGGACACGCCGGCTTCGACGGGCTCAGCCCGAACGGTGGTGCCGTCGCTCGCCGAAGGCCGCATCGCCCTGCACCTGGGCTGGAGCCACAAGGGCCGCGCGGCCGACGACCTGCTGCGCAAGTGCGTGGCCTGGACCTGGCGCGTCAAGCTCTCGCTTTCCAGCGAGCGCGACCTGTTCGCCCGCCTGCGCGAAAGCGCCGAGGCGGTGGCGATCAAGGTGTTCGCCGACAACCTGCGCGACCTGCTGCTGGCCGCACCTGCCGGCCCCAAGGTGGTGATGGGCCTGGACCCGGGCATCCGCACCGGCGTGAAGGTGGCGGTGGTCGACGCCACCGGCAAGCTGGTCGACACCGCCACGGTCTACCCGCACGAACCCCGGCGCGACTGGGACGGCGCCTTGCACACGCTGCGCCTGCTGAGTGAAAAACACGGCGTGAACCTGATCGCCATCGGCAACGGCACCGCGAGCCGCGAGACCGACAAGCTGGCGGCCGACCTGATGAAGCAGCTGGCCCGGCCCGAGATCCAGAAGGTGGTGGTGAGCGAGGCAGGTGCTTCGGTCTACTCCGCCAGCGAATTCGCCTCACTGGAAATGCCCGACGTGGACGTGAGCCTGCGTGGCGCGGCGAGCATTGCGCGCCGCCTGCAGGATCCGCTGGCCGAGCTGGTGAAGATCGACCCCAAGAGCATCGGCGTGGGGCAGTACCAGCACGACGTGAACCAGAGCGAACTCGCGCGCACGCTGGACGCGGTGGTGGAGGACTGCGTGAACGGTGTGGGTGTGGACCTCAACACCGCCAGCGTGCCCTTGCTTTCCAAGGTGTCGGGCCTCTCGGGCAGCGTGGCCAAGGCCGTGGTGCGCTGGCGCGAGGCGCACGGCGCTTTCAAAAGCCGCCAGCAGCTCATGGAGGTGGCGGGCCTGGGCGCCAAGACCTTCGAGCAGAGCGCGGGCTTCCTGCGCATCCGCGGTGGCGACAACCCGCTGGACATGACCGGCGTGCACCCCGAGACCTACCCGGTGGTCGAGCAGATCATGAAGACCACCGGCAAACCGGTGGCCGAGCTCATGGGCCGCGCCGACATGCTCAAGACCTTGCGCCCGGAGCTGTTTGCCAACGAGCGCTTCGGTGTGATCACGGTCAAGGACATCCTGGGCGAACTGGAAAAGCCGGGCCGCGACCCGCGCCCGGATTTCCAGGTGGCGCGCTTCAACGACGGCGTGGACGACATCAGCGACCTGCGCGAGGGCATGATCCTGGAGGGGACGGTGAGCAACGTGGCCCAGTTCGGCGCCTTCATCGACCTGGGCGTGCACCAGGACGGCCTGGTGCACGTGAGCCAGCTGGCGCACAAGTTCGTGAACGATGCGCGCGAGATCGTCAAGACCGGCGACATCGTCAAGGTCAAGGTGATGGAAGTGGATGTGGCGCGCAAACGCATCGGCCTGTCGATGAAACTGGGCGATGCGCCTGGGCGCGGTGCAGGGCAGGGTGCCGGAGCGCGCGACAACCGGTTCGAGCCGGTGCGCACCGGACGCTCCGACACCCGGAGTGCGCCTGGTGGCTCGGGGGCAGCCGCCCCTTCGGCCATGGCGTCCGCGTTTGCCCGGCTGCAGGGTTCGGGCAAAGACCGCAAGGGTTGAAACCGGCCGGTTGAAACCGACCAGTTCGGAGCCGGGAAGGGGCTCAAGTTGGGAGCATGGGTGCCGATACACCATGGGACGGGCAATCATCAGGTCATTGCCCGCAACGACCATCTGCCGCCACCGGACTTCACCTTATGCAACTCGAAGCCCTGCTGAACTTCCCCCGCGCGCTGCCCGCCATGTCGCGCACCGTGTCCGACCTGCTGGCGGAGATGAACAAGGACGACCCGAACCCCAAGCGGGTGTCCGACCTGATCTCCCAGGACCCGTCGCTCACCACCCGGGTGCTGCGCCTGTCCAACTCGGCTTTTTTCCGGGTCAGCCGCAAGATCGGCAGCGCCGAAGAGGCCGTGGCCATGCTGGGCATGACCCATGTGCGCTCGTTGGTGATGGCCGCGGCCCTGGGATCGAGCTTCAAGAACGTGCCCGGTGTCAACCTGCCGCAGTTCTGGCGCTACAGCCTGCGGGTGGCGGACATTTCCAAGTCGCTGGCGGGTGTGCTGCGCCAGAACGAGAGCAACGCCTTCACCGCCGGCCTCATCCACGCCATCGGCGACCTGATCATGCACATTGCCATGCCCGACCTGATTGGTCCGCTGGACATGGGCACACCTCCGCTGGACCTGAACCGGGCGAAGGCCGAAATGTCGGTGTTCGGCTATACCTACGCCCAAGTGGGTGCAGGCATGGCGGAAAAGTGGCAGTTCCCCACCAACATCGTCTCGGCCCTCAACAACCAGATCAGCCCCTTTGAAGGCGAGGCCTACGACCCGCTGGGTGGGGTGCTGCACATCGCCTCGTGGCGCGCACGCGCCGAAGAGATCCAGCTGGATGAAAACGGGCTGGTCGCCACCTTCCCCGACCTGGTCGGTCTTTCGCTCGGCCTGGACCTGGACAGCGTGCTCGGCAAGGACCCCTCGGAGTGGTCGTTCAGCCAGGCGCTGGGCGCTTTCATTGACTGAAAAGACCTCAAGTGCGCAAGCTTTCAGGCGATACAAAAGGCAGCAGACCCGATTCGGGTGGGCGCACAAGGCGGGGAAAAGACATGCAACTCGAAAAGCTCCTGAAACGGCCCGATGCCCTGCCGTCCGCCCCCAAGGTGGTGCGCAAACTGATCGAAACCTTCGACCAGGAAGACGTCGACGCGATGCAGGCTGCGTCCTACATCGAAGACGACCCGGTGCTCACCGCCAAGCTGCTCAAGACCGCCAACTCGGCCTTCTTCGGCCTGCACCGCTCGGTGTCCAACGCGCGTGAAGCGATCCAGGTGCTGGGGCTCATCAAGGTGCGGGCGCTGGTGATTGCCGCCTCGCTGGGCGAAGGTTTTCACGCCGTGGGTGGCGTCAACCTCAACCAGTTCTGGCGCTACAGCCTCAACACCGCCAACCTCTCGCGCTACATCGCGCTGCCGATCCGCATCGACGAGAACACCGCCTTCACCGCCGGCCTGATCCACGGCGTTGGTGAACTTGTGATGCACGTGGGCATGCCCGAGGCCATGATCGATCTGGACCGCAGCGTGCCCATGCTCGACCTCAAACGATCCACCGCCGAGCGTGGCCTGTTTGGCTACAGCTATGCCGAGGTGGGCGCTGCGCTGGCACGCGAGTGGAATTTTCCGCGCCGCATGATCAACGCCATCGAACACCAGACGGCGCCGTTCGAGAACGAGGTTTACGAGCCCATCGCCGGCGTGATCCACATCGGCTCCTGGCGCGCCCGGGCGGAAGAGCAGGCCATGCGCTCCGAACTGCTCATCAACACCTACCCCGACCCGGTGGGCCTGGTGCTGGGCATTGACCCGGACACCGTGGTGGCCGAAGAGATTCCCTCCATCTCGCGCCACACCGAGATCACCGAAGCCGAGGAGACCCCGGGCGACCAGGTCACGTCGTGAAGGCTGGCTGCGACACAATCGCAGCCCATGAAAGCCCTCCGTCTTTACGCCGGCCCCCGCGCCCGGCAACACATCGCGCAACACGGCCTGCGCCCGCAGGACGTGGGTGTGATCCCCGCAGCCGCCGGCGGACCCAAAGGCCTGATCCTGGGACCACTGGACCGTTTCCTGTTTGGCCAGTGGTTGCCGCAAAGTGCGCAGCCCGTGCACCTGGTGGGTGCCTCCATCGGCGCCTGGCGCATGGCCACGGCCTGCCTTGAGACGCCTGCGGTCGCCTTTGAAAGGCTGGAGCGCGACTACATCGCCCAGCACTACGCCTTGCCCCCCGGCCAGAAGCGCCCCACGCCCGAGCAGGTCAGCGAGCAGTTCGCGGGCAACCTGCAGCTCTTCTACGGCGGTCGCATGGCCGAGGTGCTCAGGCACCCGCGATACCGCTTGCACATCGTCACATCGCGCGGGCGCCACTTGCTGGGGCGCGATGGCCGCGTGCGCACGCCCCTGGGCTACCTGGGCGCCTTTGCCGCCAACGCGCTGCACCGCAAGGCACTGGGTGCGTGGCTCGAACGCGTGGTGTTCTCCACCGCGCCCGATCTGCCGTTCGGCACCGACGATTTCCGCACCCGCCAGGTCCCGCTGAGTGAAGCCAACTTCATGGACGCACTGCAGGCCAGCTGCTCCATTCCGTTTGTGCTGCGCCCGGTGCACGGCATTGCCGGCGCGCCCCCGGGCGCCTACTGGGACGGCGGCATCACCGACTACCACCTGCACCTGCGCTACCAGCCGCCCGCCACCGCGCCCATCGTGCTGTACCCGCATTTCCAGCAAGCGGTGGTGCCGGGCTGGCTCGACAAGGCCTGGAAGGGCCGGCACCGCAGCAGCGCGGCGCTGGACAACATGCTGGTGCTCGCGCCCGATCCCGCCTGGGTGAAGACCTTGCCCAACGCCCGCTTGCCGGACCGCCAGGACTTCACCCGCTATGGCCCCGACCTGGCCGGGCGCATGAAGGCGTGGAACGGTGCGACCGCGGCCAGCCAGCAGCTGTCCGACGAGTTCGCGCAGTGGCTGCGGCAGCCCGACCCGGCCCGGTTGCAACCGCTGTGAAGGGGGCGGGGCAGGGGGATAATTGCGGCCATGTCCGCCGAGCCTTCCGTCCCCATGTACCTCACCGCCGCCCTCTACCAGTTTGTCGATCTGCCCGACTTCGCCGACCTGTGCGCACCGCTGCAGGCGTGCTGCGAGTCGAATGGCGTGAAAGGCACGCTGCTGATCGCGCGCGAAGGCATCAACGGCACCATCGCCGGGCCAGAAGCGGGTGTGCGCGCCGTGCTGGCGCACCTGCGGGCCGATGCGCGTCTGGCCCGCCTGCCCCACAAGGAATCGTGGAGCGATCACCCACCGTTTCACCGCATGAAGGTGCGGCTCAAGAACGAGATCGTCACCCTGCGCGTGCCCGGTCTGGACCCGAACAAGACCGTGGGCCAATACGTGAAACCGCAAGACTGGAACGCCTTGCTGGCCGACCCGGACGTGCTGGTGATCGACACCCGCAACGACTACGAGGTGGCCATTGGCACCTTTGCCGGCGCGGTCAACCCGAACATCAAGACCTTCACCGAACTGCCTGCCTGGCTGGACGCGCAGCCGGCTTTGCAGGATGGCAAGAAGCCCAAGGTGGCGATGTTCTGCACCGGCGGCATCCGCTGCGAAAAATCCACCGCGCTCATGAAGATGCGTGGCTTCGACGAGGTCTACCACCTTGAAGGCGGCATCCTCAAGTACCTCGAAGAGATTGCGCCGGAGCAAAGCACCTGGCAGGGCGACTGTTTCGTGTTTGACGAGCGTGTGAGCGTGGGCCACGGTTTGCAGCCCGGGCCCCACGAGCTGTGCCGCTCGTGCCGCTGGCCGCTGAGTGCCGCGGAGAAGGCATCACCGCACTACGTCAAAGGCGTGAGCTGCCCCCATTGCCACGACCAGCGCAGCGAGCAGGAAAAAGACCGACTCGCCGAGCGCCAGCGGCAGGTGGAGTTGGCCGAGTCACGCGGGCAGCTGCACGTGGGCGCGCGCCAGGTCCGACCCGTCGACGGTCCGCAAGAGCCGGCTTAGCTCCAGGCAGTCCACCGTTCCCCGGCGCAGGCGGGCCGGCTCGGCCCAACCCGCGGCCCGGAAGCCTGCGCGCCGCAGCAGGTGCAGGGACACCAGGTTGTCGATGGCCACCTGGGCGACCAGTTTGGGTGCACCCAACTGTCCCGCCTCCCGGATCAGCTCTTTCACCAGCCGGGTCGCCACGCCGCGCCTCCAGTGCAGCCGGTCGGTCTGGTAGTCCAGCAGTGCGTGCGTCTCGCTGCCAGCGCCGTGCACCGTCAGGCTGCCCTTGGCAAGCCAGCCTGCCTCGCCGCTGGCGACCACCACCCGGGTGAGCACCGCGCCTCCCGGCTGTTCTTCCCTGAGTCTGTCGAACGCCCGCGCGATGCCCGCCTGGGTGTAGTGGGCGCTGTGTCTGGGTTCGTTGAACGCTTCAAAAGCCTGGCGGTTGGCACGTTCAAAGTTGGCCAGCGCCGCGCGGTCGGCCGCGCCCACGGGTCGGGTTTCGAGCGTGCCCATCAGACCGGCATCGGCAGGTGGGTGGCGTAGTGTCCGCCGCGGATGCCCTGCGCCTCCGCCACCTCGTGCGACAGCAATTCGGAGGCCGTGCCCACGCGGGCGGTTTCCCGGTGCTGCGCCAGCGCCCAGTAGGGCTTGTGGATCAGCATCGAGCGGAGGTAGCGGCCTTCCAGCGTGCACTCGACCCACTGACCGGCGGGTGCCAGATGGCCCAGAGACGGATTGCGGCCATCGATCAAGGTGAGCCAGGTGTGGCCCAGCAGCAGGATGCTGGCCATGACGGTGTCGCGGGCCAGTCGCCGCGTCTGCTCAAAATGTGCGAGAGCCTTGCCTGCATTGCCTTGCGCGTACTCGAGCATGCCTTGTGCCGCCAACGCGGTGCACTGGCGCAGCGGCTGGCCACCATGCTCCTGCCTCGCCTGCAAGCGCTGCACAATGGCCTGAGCCGCGCCGCGGCTGTTCGCCACCAATGCGACCTGCAGCACGAACAGCCAGTGGTCTTCAGGCCACCAGAGGGCCAAATCCGCGAGATCGGCCATGGCCTGTTCGGCCAGAGTCAAGGCCGATCTGGCGTCGCCCTGCAGGTGCAACTGCCGCGCTCGCAACCAGCGCCACACCGCCATGCCGAGTGGCGTCTGGCGCTCGTCACCCAGGGCAAGGCCTGCGACGCAGGCCTCCAGCCCGGTCTGGTCGCCACACCGGGCCAGAAAGGTGCCCCACTGGAGTCGGGCATGCAGGCGGGCCAGCGGGGCGCCCGCCTGATCGGCCGTCCGCACAGCCGCTTCAAGATGGCTGCGGCACGCATCGAATCCCCCGCGAGCACAGGCCTGCAGACCGCAAAAAATCCGGACCCACGCCCCCATGGGGGTCATGCCCAGCAGCCGGGAGACTTCCAACGCCTCGGCGTGGCCATCATCTTCAGGGAATCGGCCGCCAGCGCCAGGGTCTTGATCTGCGTGCGGTTGTAGTCGATCGGGCTCTCCACATTGGCGTTGACGATCTGCATCTTGGCGCGCAGGGGCTGCAGTTTGAGCTCCTGTTCCAGCCGGACCGTGGCGTAGGCGGTGGCGGCCTTGTCGACATCAACGCCCACTTCCTGGACCTTCTTCAACAGGTCCTTGGGGTCCAGGCCCATGTTGATGAGTTCCTGCACCGTCATCTCCAGGCTGCGCTTCATGGAGATGAAGGAGTTGAGCGTTTCCTGCGCGGCGTCGATGGGGGTCTGTGCAGCCGAGATGGCCAGCAGGTTGTCCATGACAGCGGGTTCGACGATGCTGCCCAGCACAAGGGAGGGCGAGTAGGGAATGGTGGTCGACATGGGGACTCCTGAATGACGGGGGGGAGGTTGGGGTGAGGGTCAGAACTTGCTGCCCATGGCCGCCTGCGGCGCATCACCGGCGTGCAGCGTGGCCCGGCAGGAGGCCAGTTGCGCGCCGTTGTGCGCACCCAGCTTGCGGCGCAGGTTGTCGCGATGCGTGTTCACGGTGTAGGGGCTGATGTTGAGTTCACGGGCGATCTGTTTGGAGGTGAATCCGCGCGCGATGAAGTCGAGGATTTCGCTCTCGCGCGCGGTCAATGGGGTGTCGGAAGCGTGGAACACATTGGAGAGAGTCATGGGCATCCCTGGTTGAAAGTGGTCTGGGCTGAAGCTCACGCGACCCATCCGGGAGACCTTCCGTGCGGAGGTTGATTCCGGTCGTTGGAGGCAGCAAATTCAGTGGGGCCAGTCTGGTGGAATCACCCGTTGGAGGATTGATGAACGGGTTATGAAACGCTCATGAATCGATGACTGCAGACGTGAACCAAAAGGGAGCGCACGCGCGGTTCGAAAAGGGGCTTTCCAAACGCCGACGGCCCCGGACGCTTGGTGCGTCCGGGGCCGGAAAAAGACCCGAAGAAAGGGGTGCGAGGCCCGTGGGGCCCGGGCTTACAAGGCGGCCTGCAGCATCGCGCGGTAGTCCTCGGCGCTGGCCAGGCGGGGGTTGGTCTTGTGGCAGTGGTCGGCCATCGCGCCTTCAATGACCTTGTCGAACAGGTCGGGCGTCACACCCATGGCGGCCAGGCCGGTGGGCAGGCCCAGCCGGGCGTTCATGTCGGTCACGGCTTCGGCCACATCACTCCCGCTGCCCAGTCCCATGGCGTGGGCCATGCGCTGCAGGCGCTTGTCCTTCTTCATCGACTCGGCCTCGGCGTTGAAGCGGATCACGGCGGGCAGGAACACCGCGTTGAGCGTGCCGTGGTGCAGGCGCGGGTTGACGCCGCCCAGGCTGTGGCTGAGCGAATGCACGCAGCCCAGGCCCTTTTGAAACGCCATGGCGCCCTGCATGCTGGCGCTCATCATGTTCAGGCGCGCGTCGCGGTCCTGGCCGTCTTTGGTGGCGCGCTCGATGTGCGCCCAGCCACGCGCCAGGCCATCGAGACCAATGCCGTCGGCCGGTGGGTTGAACGGCGGCGCCATGAAGGTTTCCATGCAGTGGGCGATGGCGTCCATGCCGGTGGCCGCGGTGAGCATGGGCGGCAGGCCGAGCGTGAGTTCGGGGTCGAGCAGGGCGGTTTTCGGCACGAGGTGCCAGCTGTGGAAACCGAGCTTGCGGCCGTCGTCCACGATCACGATGGCACCGCGTGCCACCTCGCTGCCGGTGCCCGCCGTCGTGGGCACGGCAATCAGCGGAGGGACCCGGTCGGTGATCTTGAGAGAGCCGCCTTCGATGGTGGCGTAGGTCTTGAGCGGGCCTTCGTGGGTGCAGGCAATCGCCACACCTTTGGCGCAGTCGATGGCGCTGCCGCCACCCAGGGCGATGAGCCCGTCACAACCCTGCGACTGGTACACCGCCACGGCAGCGCGCACGGCCGCCTCGGTCGGGTTCGACGGCGTCTGGTCGAACACCGCGGGCTGCAAGCCGGGCAGGGCGGCGGTGGCCTTGTCCAGCAGGCCGGCGGCCTTCACGCCGGCGTCGGTCACGATGAGCGGGCGGCGAATGCCCACGCGCTCGCACTCGGCCTGCAACTGCGAGAGCACACCGAAGTCGATCAGGATGTTGGTGATGTAGAGGATCTGGGCCAAGGCGGTCTCCGGTGCGTGTTGTGGGGGCTGGAAAACTATACGGTGGACACCGCATTCCACCTATGGCGACAACCCGTGCGCCGTCACCCACAAGACAGCTCTCCATGACCGTGGTGTGCGGACCGGTCCCGAGGACCGCGACAATCCACAACCATGTCCCACCAACCCGATCCCCGCTCGCTGCTCACGCCCGCCATGCGCCACGTGCTGGAGCGCATCGCACGCGCCGGGCATGTGCCGCTGCACGCGCTCACGCCGGCCCAGGCTAAGCTGGCCTACGAGGCCGGTGCCGGTGTGCTGGAGATTCCCTCGCACAAACTGGCACGGGTGGAAGACCTGCGTTTCACGGCGCGTGATGGTGCCGGGTTGAGCGCGCAGCTGTTCGCACCGGCCAGCGACACGGCGTTGCCGGTGCTGCTGTACTTTCATGGCGGCGGTTTCACCGTGGGCAGCGTGGCCACCCATGCCGCCTTGTGCCGGCACCTGGCGCACCTCGCGCACTGCGCGGTGGTGTCGGTGGACTACCGGCTGGCGCCCGAATGGACATTTCCGACCGCGGTGTTTGACGCCTGGGACAGCCTGCTGGGCTTGCGGGCCCAGTGCAGCGCACTTGGGCTGGATGCGAACCGCATTGCGGTGGGTGGTGACAGCGCCGGCGGCACGCTGGCCGCGGTAACGGCGATTGCCGCGCGCGATGCGGGTGTGCCGCTGGCGCTGCAGCTGCTTTTCTACCCCGGTTGTGTTGGCCATCAGGACACCGCCTCGCACAAGACCTATGCCCACGGCTTCCTGCTGGAGGAGCCACACATCGGCTACTTCTTCGGCCACTACCTGCGCAGCGCGGCCGACCGCGACGACTGGCGCTTTGCACCGCTGGATGGCGTGGACGAGCAGGGACACGTGCGCGAGCTCGACGACGTGGCGCCGGCCTGGATCGGCCTGGCCGAATGCGACCCGCTGGTCGACGAGGGTGTGATGTACGCCGACCGTTTGCGGCACGCCGGTGTTCCGGTGGACATCGAGATCTACGCCGGTGTGGTGCACGGCTTCATCAACTTTGGTCGGGCCATTCCCCAGGCGCTGACCGCCCACAACGACGCTGCGCGCGCGCTGCGCCACGCGTTCACAGAGAACTGACATGACCTTGAAACGCTCCGACTTCCGCTTCTTTCACCGCCTGCGCGTGCGCTGGGCCGAGGTGGACATGCAGAAGATCGTCTTCAACGCGCATTACCTGATGTACTTCGACACCGCCATCACCGACTACTGGCGCGCGTTGGGCCTGCCGTACCAGGAAAGCATGGCGCAGCTCGGCGGCGACCTGTATGTGGTGAAGGCCACGGTGGAGTTCCACGCCTCGGCGCGGGCGGACGACCAGATCGAGGTGGCCATGAAGTGCAGCCGCATCGGCAACTCGTCCATCACCTTCACCGGCGCGATCTTTCGGGGTGACGAACACCTGATCAGCAGCGAGATCGTCTACGTGTTTGCCGATCCGGCCACACAAACCTCGCGCCCGGTGCCCGCAGCGCTGCGCAACATCCTGACAGGCTACGAGGCGGGTCAGGCCGTGACCGAGGTGCGCGTGGGCCCCTGGAGCGAACTGGGGCCGGACGCCCAGCGCCTGCGCACCGCGGTGTTTGTGGAAGAGCAGCGCATTCCGAAAGAACTGGAGTGGGACACCGCCGACACCACGGCCGTGCACGCCGTGGCCTACAACCGCCTGGGCCGCCCGCTGGCCACCGGCCGGCTGCTGCCGTACGAGCCCGGCAGTTCCAAGGTGGGGCGCATGGCGGTGGACCGCACCGTGCGCGGTGGGCGCCTGGGGCGCGATGTGTTGTACGCGCTGATGGACGCCGCCCGCGAACGCGGTGACGCCGAGGTCGTGCTGCACGCGCAGCGCAGCGCCGAAGGCTTCTACGACCGGCTGGGTTTCACCGTGCTGGGCGAGCCGTTCGAAGAAGCCGGCATCCCGCACGTGACCATGTTCAAACGCCTCTGAGGTTCACCACACCAGGGTCTCGACGCGGGCGCGTTCGGGCGCCAGGCCGGACACCAGCGCGGCCGGATCGTGCGTCCATTCGTGCATGGTCACGGCAAAGCCTTGCGCGGCGGCGCGCACGCTGACCACCTGGCTGGTGCGTGTGCCGTAGGCGCGGTCCGCCATGCGCACGAAGGGGCTGGACAGCGCCCGCTCCAGATCGACCGGCACGCCGGTGTGCGGCAGGTCGGGCTCGGGCACGGGCTGGTCGTGGACCAGGGCGCGCGACAAGGGTGAAAGCCAGTCCGAGCTGCTGGACAGCGATTCGCCGACCGCCGCCTTGAGCCGTTGCGTCTTGGGCCATGGCGTGTCCAGGCTCGCATTGGACAGGCCGTGGATGCCGGCGCCCAGTGGTCGCTGGTGCAGCACGCTGGCCGAGGTGCTGTGCGGTGCCTCGGGGTCGCGGTTGCCCAGCCAGTGCCAGGCACCGGCATGAAAGTCGCCCACCACCAGATTGAACGCGCCGTACTCGGCCGGGGCGATGCCGGCGCCAAACCGCTTGGCGTCACCGTCGCTTTGCAGCCAGCGCGTGACCAGTTCGCCGCGGCTGCGTGCAGCGGGTTCCTGCGTCGGCTGTCGCACGTTGGTCAACATGGCCACGCGGCCTCGCGGGCTGAGGCCGAGCCAGGTGCCGCGGTCGCGCAGGTCGCGCCCGCCGAGCACCTCGGTACCGTCGTCCAGCCGCCAGCGGTGCAGCGGCGCGGTGGGCCGATCAAAAAACTCGTCGCGATTGGCAGCAATCAGCAACGGGCAGGCCGGATCGGCGTTCAGCGCAAAGGCAATCAGGCACATGGCCAGGCCCTGGTCAGATGTCGTCGAGCAAGGGGTAGGGCAGGGGCAGCAGATGGAGCGAAGGGCCGCTGGCGCTGCCGGCGTGCAGGCTGCCATCCAGGGCCGCGCTGGTCTGCATGGAGACGATGGCGTCGAATCCAGCGTCTGGATGGGCGGCGGTTTGCACCACGGTGCCGCAAGGCTGTTCGGCGTCGCTGCTGTGGAACACCTCCTGGCCAACCGTCAAAGGCGCGTCGCTGTGCACAACATAGGCACGGCGCTTGAGCGTGCCGCGGAACTGGCTGCGCGCCACCACCTCCTGGCCGGGGTAGCAACCCTTCTTGAAGTTCACACCGCCGACCGATTCGTAGTTGACCATCTGCGGCACGAAGGCCTCGAACACCGGCTGGCTGAGTGTGGCCACGCCACTCCTCACGTCCAGCCAGTGCCACAGGTCTTCGGCCATGGCGTCACCGGCTGGCGCCGTGGCATTGATGGGGGCCACCCACAAGGCTCGCGGGGTTCCGTTGGCCGGGTACAGACGCACCACACTGGCATCGCCCTCGCGCGCCTGCGACCACGGCGCGGCCGGCAGGGAGCCGGGCACGTCGTTGCCGGCCAGACCCCGGAGGGCGTAGTTGTCGCTGGCGTCGCTCAGTTTGGCTTTGGCGCGCAACACAAACATCGACAAGCGCTTGAGCGTGGCGGGCAGCAGGTCGCGGCTGCAGACCAGCAGGATCTGGTCGTGGCTGCGCTTGAAGCCGACGAAGCTGGCCTGCATGCGGCCCTTGGCCGAACAGAACGCGGCCAGGCGCGCTTCGGACAAACCCAGCAGCGAAAAGTCGTGCGTGAGCTGGCCGTGAAGGAATTTCGCCGCGTCTTCCCCGTCCACCTGGATCACGCCGAGGTGGGTCAGGCGGGCGACGCCGTGGATGGCCGGGGTGGCGACGGGTGTTGCAAGTGCGGTCATGGGTCAGAAGGAAGTGTTCATGTCGGGCGCCGCAGAGGATGCAAGGCGCCGGTGGGCGAGCGAGCGGCGGGCAGTCCTTGAAGAGTGCCCGATTATCATCGTCTGCACCCCGCCGGACGCACCGTCTGCCCCTTCACCCTGCTGAGCACATTCCCTTGCTGCGTCTTCTCAAACTCCTGTTCGTGCTGCCCCTGGTCGCCCTGCTGATCACGGCCGCCTTCGGTGTGTGGTGGGTCGATCAACCCCTGCGTTTTCCCGCCCGCGTGAGCGAACAGCAACCGCTCGACGTCGAAATCCCATCGGGCCAATCGGCACGTGGCGTGGCCGAAAAACTGTCGGCCTCCGGCGTGCAGACACCCTGGGTCTTGCTCTATGGCTGGTTCCGCATCTCCGGCGGCGCGCGCGACATCAAGGCGGGCAGCTACGAATTCGCGCCCGGCACCACGCCGCGCTCGCTGCTGTCCAAGCTCGTTCGGGGCGAGCAGGCGGTTCGCAGCGTCACGCTGCTCGAAGGCTGGAACCACCGTCAGGTCTTTGAATTGCTGCGCGCCTCGCCCGACCTCACGCAAGACCTGGAAGGCCTGAGTTCGGCCGACATCATGGCGCTCATCGGCTACCCCGGGCGCCACCCCGAAGGCCGCTTTTTCCCCGACACCTACCGCGTGGCCAAACGCGCCACCGCCTCCAGCGTGCTGCGCCAGGCGGCGCAGGCCATGGACAAACGTGTGAACGATGCCTGGGCCCAGCGCGACAGCAACGTGCCGCTGCGCACGCCCGAAGAGGCCCTGATCCTGGCCAGCATCATCGAGAAGGAAACGGGCCTGGAGAGCGACCGCCGGCGCATCGGTGGTGTGTTCACCAACCGCCTGCGCATCGGCATGCGCCTGCAGACCGACCCGTCGGTCATCTACGGCCTGGGGGAAAAATTTGACGGCAACCTGCGCCGCGGCGACTTGCAGAACGACACGCCTTACAACACCTACACCCGCGCCGGGCTGCCGCCCACTCCGATCGCCATGCCGGGTGCCGCGTCGTTGCGCGCAGCCGTGCAGCCGGGCGAGACCAACGCCATCTACTTTGTCGCCCGTGGTGACGGTTCCAGCCAGTTCAGCGCCACGCTCGAAGAGCACAATGCCGCGGTGCGGCGCTACATCCTGGGCCGCTGAACCTCGCCGACCTTCATCACCCTTCATGCAGACCGCCGGACTTTTCATCACCTTTGAAGGCATCGACGGCGCGGGCAAATCCACCCACATCGCCGGCCTCGCGGAGGCCTTTCGCGCTCAGGGCCGCGCTGTTGCGCTCACCCGCGAGCCCGGTGGCACGCCGCTGGCGGAAAAGCTGCGTGAACTCGTGCTCAACGACCCCATGGACCCGCTGTGCGAAGCGCTGCTGATGTTTGCCGCGCGGCGCGACCACCTGCAGCAGGTGATCGAACCCGCGCTGGCGCGGGGCGACGTGGTGCTGTGCGACCGCTTCACCGACGCCACCTTCGCCTACCAGGGCGCGGGACGTGGTTTTGATCTGGACGTGCTGGGCCAGCTCGAACGCTGGGTGCAAGCCATGCCGGAGCAGGGCGGCCGGCTGCGCCAGCCCGATCTGACGGTGTGGTTCGATCTGCCGCCTGCGGTGGCCGCCGAACGCCTGGCCGGCGCCCGTTTGCCGGACCGTTTCGAGTCCCAACCATTGGCCTTTTTTGAACGGGTGGCCACGGGTTACGCCGATCGCATGCGCCAGGAACCGGCGCGGTTCGCCCGTGTGCCGTCCGATCAGGCCAAAGACGCGGTGTGGCGCGATGTGCGCCAGGCCTTCGAGCAACGCGGCTGGCTGCGCGCCGGGGTGGGCGCATGAGCGCCCGGGCGCTCGCGCCGTGGCTGCAAGCCCAGCTGGTCGGCCTGCTGGCCCAGCGTGGTCATGCGCTGCTGCTCGCCGGGCCCTCCGGGCTCGGCCAGTACGACCTGGCCCTGGCGCTGGCGCGCGCCTGGTTGTGCGAGCGGCCCACCGGGCAGGGCGCCTGCGGTGAATGCGCGAGCTGCCACGCCGTTGACGTGCGCACCCACGCCGACCTGTGCGCGCTCATGCCCGAGGTGCTCAGCCTGGAGTTGGGCTGGCCGCTGGATGAGGGCGCGCAAAAAGAGATCGACGACAAGAAGCGCAAGCCCAGCAAGCTGATCCGGGTGGAAGCCGCGCGCGACGCGGTGGCGTTCACCCAGACCACCCGCTCGCGCGGCAACACCAAGGTGATCCTGGTGTACCCGGCCGAGCGCATGAACATGGAGTCGGCCAACACCTTGCTCAAAACGCTGGAAGAGCCGGTGGGCGAGGTGCGCTTCATCCTCGCCAGCGAGTCGGCCCACCTGCTGTTGCCCACCATCCGCAGCCGTTGCCAGACGCACGCCATGGTCTGGCCCCGGGAGCAGGAGGCTCTGGCCTGGTTGGTGGACGAGGTGAGCGCCGCGCAGGCGACCGGCAAGTCGGCAACAACGGCTCCCACGCCGGCTCAGGCGGCTGTCTGGCTGCAGGCAGCCGGTGGACGCCCCGACGACGCACTAGCCTGGGCGGCGAGTGGTTTGAACGCCCAGGCCTGGTCGGGTCTGCCCAAGGCGCTGGCGCGGGGCGACTGGTCGGTGCTGTCCGACTGGCCGGCCGCCCAACAGCTGGCGGTGCTGCAAAAGCTCTGCCACGACCTGATGGCCCACGCCTGCGGTGCGCCGGCCCGTTTTTTTCCGGTCGCTGAACTGCCTGCCGCGCCACGCTGGACCGCGTTGGCTGCCTGGTCCCGCGAACTGATGCAGGCCGCGCGCTCGGTGGAGCATCCCTACAACGCGGGCCTCATGCAGGAAGCCTGGGCGGCGCGCACCCGCCAGGTTCTGGCGGCGCGGCCGCAGTGAGTTCGGTGCCACAGGCGGCCAAAGCCCCGCCATACCGGCGTTTGCAGTGCTGCAACAAGGCGCCCATCGCGGGTGAATGCCGCTAAACTCGACCCGATGAGCACCAACCCTTCTCCCTCGGCAGCCGCAGCGCGCCCGAGCGTGATCCAGCTCTCCATCAAGGAGAAGGCTGCGCTCTATGCGGCCTACATTCCCTTGTTCGCCGACGGAGGCATCTTCATCCCGTCCTCGCGCGAATACCGTCTCGGTGATGACGTGTACGTGCTGCTCAGCCTGCCCGACGATCCACAACGCTATCCCGTCGCGGGCAAGGTGGCCTGGGTCACGCCCGCCAAGGCTTCGGGTGGTCGTACCCAGGGCGTCGGTATCCGTTTCCCGGCCGACGAAAAGTCGCGCATGCTCAAGCTGAAGATCGAAGAAATCCTCGGTGCCAACCTCGGCTCCGATCGCGCCACCCAGACGCTCTGAGTCGGCCTCTCCCGCACGACGTTTGAACTGGCCATTGCAGGCCTTCAAGCCGTTGCCCCCATTCCAGGGTCCGCATGTTCACCGATTCCCACTGCCACCTGAGTTTTGCCGAGCTGAAAAGCCGCTTGCCCGAGATCTTGAGCGCCATGGCCGAAGCGCAGGTGGACCGGGCCCTGTGCATCTGCACCACCCTGGAGGAGTTCGAGGAGGTCCACAGCCTCGCGCGTGACCACGCCAACCTCTGGTCGACCGTGGGCGTGCACCCCGACAACGAAGGCGTGCAGGAACCCACACTGGACGATTTGCTGGAGCGGGCTGCCCGGGCCAAGGTGGTGGGCATCGGCGAAACCGGGCTCGACTACTACCGCCTGGGCGAGCGCAGCGTGGCCGACATGGAATGGCAACGCACCCGCTACCGCACACACATCGAGGCTGCGCGCAGGACCGATCTGCCCCTGGTCATCCACACGCGCAGTGCGTCCGACGACACCCTGGCCATCTTGCGGGAGGCGGGTGGCTTCAAGGGGGACAGTGCCTCGCGGCCAGTGGCCCGCGGCGTGTTTCACTGCTTCACCGAAACGGCCGAAGTGGCGCGCGCCGCGCTGGACCTGGGGTTTTACATCTCGTTCTCGGGCATCCTCACTTTCCGCAGCGCCGGCGACATCCGCGAAGTGGCCGCCTTTGTGCCGCTGGACCGCATGTTGATCGAGACCGACAGCCCTTATCTGGCGCCGGTGCCCCACCGCGGCAAAACCAACTCTCCGGCATACGTGCCCTGGGTGGCCGAGCAGATCGCCCAGATCAAAGGCCTGCCGGTGACCGATGTGGCGCAGGCCACCAGTGACAATTTCGACACCTTGTTCAACCGTGTGGTGTCACCGGCGGCCACAAGTATTGAGAAAACACATGAGAAAACCTAAAAAACACATTGTTTTAAAAGGATTCATGGCATTTTTGCTGGTGGTCTCGACCGCCACATGGGCCGACTCGTTTGACGACTTCTTTTCGGCCGTCAAGCGCGACGACGTGAGGACAGTGCGCCAGCTGGTACAGCGTGGGTTTGACCTGAACACGCGCAACGAAGCGGGCGAACACGCGCTGTTCCTCGCGTTGCGGGACGATGCACCCGAGGTTTCCAGCTTCCTGATCGGGCAGGACACGGTGCAGATCGAAGCGCGCACCGTCCAGGACGAAAGCCCATTGATGATGGCCGCGCTCAAAGGCCGGCTGGGCGTGGCCAAGCGCCTGATCGAACGCAAGGCCGAGGTGAACAAGCCCGGCTGGACGCCGCTGCACTACGCCGCCACGAATGCCGATGCCCAGAGCGTGTCCATGGTGCGCCTGCTGCTGGAGCACCACGCCTACATCGACGCCGAGTCACCCAACGGCAGCACGCCCTTGATGATGGCGGCGCACTATGGCCACCCCACGGTGGTGAAGCTGCTGCTGGAAGAGGGCGCCGATCCCATGCTGAAGAATCAGCAGGGCCTGTCGGCGATCGACTTTGCCAACCGTGCCCAGCGAGCCGAATCGGCCGAGATCATTGCCTCGTTTGTGCGGGCCCGACAACCCAAAGGCCGCTGGTAACGGTGTCGCGCAGGGGATCGAAAGTACCCGCCAAGCCCATCTTGTAGGTGTAACCCACATGGGGCGATTGCCTTGACCGGATCAGAATCGCGACACCCAATATTTGGAGGAGACACTGTGAAGCTGGCAAGTCAAAAAGACTTTTTCTCTGGTTTGATGTTCACCATCGTGGGCGTGTCGTTCGCCGTGGGTGCAACGAACTTCGACGTGGGCAGTGCGGCCCGCATGGGCCCCGGCTATTTCCCGTTGCTGCTGGGCATCCTGCTCTCGGCCCTCGGCATTTTGATCACGGTCCAGTCTTTTCGCAGCAAGGCACCCGACGGTGACCCGATCGGAAAGATCGCCTGGCGCCCGCTGTGCTTCGTGCTCGGTGCCAACCTGGCTTTCGGCGCACTGCTGGTGGGCTTGCCCTCGCTGGGCATTCCGGCCATGGGATTCATCGTAGCCATCTTCGGCCTGGTGATCATTGCCGGCTATGCCCGCCCGAAGTGCGACATCAAGGAATCCCTGATCCTGGCGACCTTGCTCGCAATCGGCAGCTACGGAGCCTTCGTCTACATGCTCAATCTGCAGTTCCCGGTGTGGCCTGCCTTCCTGACCGCCTGACCGGAGACAACCCCCATGGACCTTTTTGACAACCTCGCACTGGGCTTCAGTGTCGCGTTCACTCTCCAGAACCTGATCTACGCATTTGTGGGCTGCCTGCTCGGCACGCTCATCGGCGTGTTGCCGGGTATCGGCCCATTGGCCACCATCGCCATGTTGCTGCCTGTGACCTACGGCCTTGAGCCCGTGGCAGCGCTCATCATGCTGGCCGGCATCTACTACGGCGCGCAGTACGGTGGCTCCACCACCGCCATTCTGGTGAACCTGCCCGGTGAATCCTCGTCGGTGGTGACCGTGATCGACGGCTACCAGATGGCGCGCAAGGGCAGGGCAGGGCCTGCACTCGCCGCCGCTGGCATGGGCTCGTTCTTTGCGGGCTGCGTCGGCACGTTGGTGCTGGCCGCGTTTGCGCCGCCGCTGACCGAAGTGGCGTTGAGCTTCGGTCCTTCCGAGTACTTTGCGCTGATGGTGCTGGGCCTCATCGGTGCCGTGGTGCTGGCCTCGGGCTCGCTGCTCAAGGCGCTGGCCATGATCGTGCTGGGCCTGTTGATCGGCCTGGTCGGCACCGACGTGAACTCCGGCGTGGCCCGCTTCAGTTTCGACATCCCCGAATTGACCGACGGCATCAACTTCGTCGTCATCGCCATGGGCATCTTTGGCTATGGCGAAATCATCAGCAACCTGTCGCAAGACGAGAGCAAGCGCGAGGTGTTCACTGGCAAGGTGCATGGCCTCATGCCCACGAAGGAAGACTTCAAGCGCATGTTGCCTGCCGTCATGCGCGGGACGGCACTGGGATCGGTGCTCGGCATCCTGCCCGGTGGCGGTGCGCTGCTGTCATCGTTCGCGGCGTACACCATCGAGAAAAAGACCAAGCTCAAGCCGGGCGAAGTGCCTTTCGGTCAGGGCAACATACGCGGCGTGGCGGCCCCCGAATCGGCCAACAACGCGGGTTCACAAACCTCGTTCATCCCGCTGCTCACGCTCGGCATTCCCCCCAATGCCGTGATGGCGCTGATGGTCGGTGCCATGACCATCCACAACATCCAGCCCGGCCCGCAGGTCATGACGTCCAACCCCGAACTGTTCTGGGGACTGATTGCCTCGATGTGGATCGGCAACTTGATGCTGATCGTTCTGAACCTGCCGCTGATTGGCGTCTGGGTCAAACTCCTGTCGGTGCCCTACCGTTGGCTCTTCCCGGCCATTCTGATGTTCTGCGCGATCGGTGTTTATTCGACCAACAACAACAGCTTTGACGTCTGGATGGTCGCCGTGTTCGGCCTGATCGGATACAGCTTCATCAAGCTCGGTTGCGAGCCAGCACCTTTGTTGTTGGGACTCATCCTCGGCCCCATGATGGAAGAGTATCTGCGCCGCGCCTTGCTGATCTCGCGCGGTGACTGGTCGGTGTTCGTGACCCGTCCAATTTCCGCCTCATTGCTTGCGGCTGCGTTGCTGCTGCTGGCCATCGTTTTCTTGCCATCGATCAAGAAGAAGCGTGAGGAAGCGTTCGTCGAGGACTGACCGCTGTCCAGACAGCCCGCCATGAAAGCCCGACCGTGAGTCGGGTTTTCCTTTTCTGCCGTGACACATCCACTTCATGACATTCTACGATGTATATTATGTAAACAAACTGATTGCCGCTTTCCGTGCAATTGTTCGCTTCCTCAAGTATTCCCGACAAGGCAAATTGACAGGCCAAAAACAATCAGGGAGTTTTGATGTTCCGCGCGCCTGGTCAGCTGCCCCCGCTCTCGCTTTTGCTTGATGAATTGACCACCAGGTGCCCGCAGCGAATTGCAGGGCACCTGGGCATCACACCCCAGACATTGAAACGCTACCTGGCACGCGATGAGGCACCGCGCGCCGTGCAGCTCGCGCTGTTCTGGGAGTCACGTTGGGGACAGTCCACCCTGGATTGCGAGATCTTCAACCGCGACAAGGTGCAGCGCGGCCAGATCGACGCCCTGCAGCGTGAGGGCCACCAGCTGCGCGCGCAGATCTCGCGCCTGGTGCAGCTGGTGGACTCGGGCGACTACGGCGCAGCCAATGCGCCTTTGTGGTCGCCCTCAGGGGATGCAGATTGTGGAAGAGCGCCCGGGGGTCCGCTGGCGATACAGCGGCGGGGGTTAGATCACGCTGTCATCGCAGCTGCAGCCACCGGCGCCACTGGCCGGCGTGCCGCGCGTGTTTTCCGAGATCCACCGGCGCAGCTCGGGCAGCTGCGACAGGATCAGCGCGGCCAGGATCGCCCCGCCGATCAGCACCAAGCTCTCGCGTAGCACCTCGGGGGCGCTGGGCAGTACGGCTTTCATGACAGGGTCTCCGGGTTGCGGCGCCGGCGCTCGGTGTCGGCCTCGCGCAGGGCTTCAAGGCGGGTGACTCGGTTCTCGATGCGCATCACGTAGCCAAGGACAGGGATCAGCAGCACGTTGAGGTAGGGCAAAAGGTCGGCCAGGCTCATTGTTTGAGGGTGGTCTTGATGTGGAAAAGGGTGCGATCGCCGAAGAGGTAGAAGCCCACGGCAGCGGCCATGTTCGCCACGTCTTGGGTCACCTCGCCCGTGCTGCTCTGCCAGGCCCACACACTGAGCACGGCGGCGGCGAACACGGGGCGCTGCAGGCTGCGGACAGCGGCCACCCAGGGGTAGCTGGCTTCACCGCCCTGCATGGCCTTGAACTGCTCCACGTCGAGCTGGCGCAGCTGCAGCAGCTCGGCGAAGGTGCCGGGCTTGACGGACTCAGGGGCCAGCCACTTCTGGATGGCGTATTTGCCGGCGTCGATGCCCAGGGGCAAGAGGGCTGCGAGGATCGTGATGGGGTCCATG
>Ga0210248_100023_pt1 | contig 137647 bp, 123 predicted proteins | sample ChrtobMetP3_32mM_FD_155493 | JGI IMG/M metagenome (GOLD analysis project Ga0210248, IMG submission 155493) | Chrysochromulina tobin associated microbial communities from unialgal haptophyte culture, Seattle, Washington, United States - P3_32mM | ecosystem: Host-associated > Algae > Haptophytes...
AAGTCGCCACGTCTATCACTCCTGAAATCTCCTGCTACTAAAAGCAGCAGGATAGGGTTCTTACGTGGGTCAGCTTTAAATGGAAATTGCAGCTCTAAGTGGGTCAGTTTTCAACGGAAGCCAACAGGCCCGCTGGTACGGTTTTCGGGCTGGCTATGAAGATCTGATTCGCATCTGGACCACTGAAGGCATCGCGCAATGGTTTGTGGAGCTGGCATTGGTCGAAGAGTCCCTGCGTGAATCCATCACTGCACTGAACAAGGCCGGCCGCAAACCCGATCAGATGGCCATAAGGATGCGCGCCCACTCTAAGCTGCTGCTTACAAGCAAGAACAAGAGCAGGATGCAGACGGATGACGCGCGGTCATGGTCTGGGGAGAATCCCCAGACCATCCTATTACCCCTGTACGACCGCGAATTGCTTGAGCGGAATTTAGACCTTGCGTCCGCGCTACTGCGACAGCACCCCCCAACTCAGGATGTTCACGGCGGCGCTATCGCACACGATGTACCAGCCGAGGATATTGCGCTGTTTCTGCAGCGCTATGAAGGACACCCGAATAGCATTGCATTTTTAGGGGCTGAGATTGCCGACTGGATCCTGGAGCGCGCGGAAGCGGGAGAGTTGGTGAACTGGAAAGTGTTCGTAGCCAACCCGCAGCGTGACCGGCAGGTACTCCTCGGAGGAAGGCCGTTCGGACTTGTGCGGCGTTCGCTGCAAGCCAACGAGTCGATCGGCATCCTGATCGATCCTCGCCACGAAGGTGTTGATCTCCATGGCGGACCGGACAACTACCGGGCGGAATACGGCTTCAACGCTAGGGCTATGCGCGAGGACCGGCCTGCTCAGCAAGGACTGCTGCTCCTGTACCCACTCGATCCGGAACCGCTGCGCGCGCCGACACAGGCCGTGCTTGGCCTCGCGCTATCACTACCCTGGACCACTGACGGCAAAGAACGGTTTGTCGTGAACCGTGGGGTCCGCCATGGGTGAGATCACGCAAGAGCGATGGACAAGCCTGCGCGAACAGCGCCTTCCACATGAGGACGTCTACGAACAAGTAGCCGAAGATTTGGAACTTGCACTGATCGGCGTCTCAGACGACGGACGACTGCACCTGCTTCTTGCCATCGATGTCGCTCCACAAAATCTGCCTCCGGACCTGCAGAGCCTTCAAGTACGTATCCTGGAAGGCGGACAGATGTGGCTTGATGTCTCCGCCCGCAGCCACCACGAAGAGCTGCTGACGCTCGTCGCAAACAAAGTCCTGCATGCCATTCGCATTGAAGGCCGTGATCCTGCGGTCTCGGTCGAACGGATCATCGACGAAATGCGCGCGGCACTGCGCCCGCTCGCGCCCGACCTCGGCGCAACGGAGCAGATCGGCTTGTTCGGAGAACTCTGGGTGTTGTCGAATGTGCTGTTGCCGACGCTAGGCCCGCGGATCTGCCACCTCTGGAGCGGCCCGGAAAGTGAACGCCACGATTTAATCGGACAGGGAGTCCATGTCGAGGTAAAGACAACTACGCGGTCTGAGCCGAAACATGAGATCTCCCGCCTCGATCAGCTGAAAGCTCCCGTCAGCAAACGCCTCCTGTTCGTCAGCGTCATGCTGGAAAGAAGCTTGGGTGGCGACGAAACCCTCGCAGACCGCGTCGATGAAATTCGAGAGAAGCTCGGATCGGATGGACATGCGCTCGACGTCTTTGATATGCGCTTGGCACAGCTCGGCTGGCACGAAAGCCTGCGGCAGACCGGTGTCCTGCTACGGTTTACATTCCGCAATGTCCACGTGTTCGAGGTTGCCGGCACATTCCCCCGGCTCCCCGACGACTATGTTCCGCCACTCGGTGTGACCGGCGTCAAGTACAGCATCAACGTCGGAAGCCTGCCTTCGCTCGACGTCTCCGAAGTTCAGGAAGTTCTACTGACCGCCTGACCCGCCACCGCAGGACCTGCGCTGCCGCACGCACCCGCTCCAGTGGACAACAGCTTCCCGTCCGACCCCAAAAACTCCAGGCGAGTGCTGGCCACGCGCGAGCCCCGTTGCATGACTTCGGCACGCAGTTCAAAGTGTTCGCTGATGTCGGGGCGCAGGTCGATAGTGCTGAGTCTTCTAAAGCGACTCAGGCGCTTCCAAAGCGCCTCGTCCATGGACCAACGGTGGTCACCTTGATCAGCTAACCCGCCACTACCCAACCACCACCTCACTGATCTGCATCACCGGTGCGATGTCCGTGTAGTTCGGCACGTCGGCCATGATGTCTTTGGCGTGGGGTCCGAATCCGGCCTGGAAGGTTTCCACCGAATCGCAGAACAAGTGGCACATGGCCACGTAGGTGGCGGGTGCGCCGGGGGCACCGCCGGCCATGCCTTTGTCCACGGTGTAGGACTTGAGCGCCGCGCCCAGCTTGGCCTTGACCATGGGCATGTGTTGGTCGCGGTAGTAGTCGTGGTTGAACTTCGCGCCAGGGGTGTTGGGGTACATCACGCTGACTTTGATCATGGCTAGTCTCCTGGTTGTTGGTTGGGAAAGGTCACGAAACGATGTAAGCCCCCGCCCCGGTCGACATCAACTTCCCATCCGCCCCCAGAAACTCCATGCGTGTGCTCGCCACGCGCGAGCCCAGGCGCATGACTTCGGCGCGCAGTTCAAAGTGGTCGCTGATGCCGGGGCGCAGGTAGTCGATGCGCAGGTCGATGGTGCCGAGTTTGCTGAAGCGGTGCAGGCGTTGCATGGGGGGCTCAATCATGTGGCGCGCGCCGATGGCGGCCATGCAGGCCAGGCCGCCCATGGCGTCGAGGCAGGCGCTGATGACGCCGCCGTGGATGCGGTTGTGGCTGTAGTGGCCGACCAGCTGGGGCTTCATGTCGATGCGGCCGACGACCTTGTCGGGCGTGATGCTCACGATCTTCAAACCCAGCACCTGGTTGAACACGATCTTTTCTTCAAACAGGTGTTTGAGCGCGTCGATGAATTCGGGCTCGAATTCGACGGGTGCGTAGGGGGTCGTTGTTGTTTTGGTCATAGGGCCCATTGTCGTGCGGCGAGTTCTTTCATGATCTCTTCGGCACCGCCGCCGATCATCATGACCTTCACCTCGCGGTACACACGCTCGCTCACGGTGCCGCGCATGTAGCCCATGGCGCCGAGGATCTGCACGGCAGCGTCGGCGCAGTGCTGCATGGTCTGGGTGGCGTGGTTTTTCAGGAGGCAGACCTGTGCCACCCAGTCGGTTCCACTGTCTCCCGCGTCCACCCGCGCGCCCAGCGCGTCCACCCAGGCCTGGGTGGACTGGATGCGCATCTGCATGTCCATGAGCTTGTGGCGGATCACCTGGCGTTCGATGAGGGGTGCGCCGAAGGTGCTGCGCTGGCGGGCCCAGGCCAGGGCTTCGTCGTAGCAGGCCTGCGAAAAACCGAGCGCCATGGCCGACATGGCGAGGCGCTCGCCATTGAAGTTGCCCATGATCATGCGAAAGCCTGCGCCCTCGGCGCCCAACCGGTAGCGGGCGGGCACACGCACACCGTCAAAGCGCAGCTGCGCGGTGTCGCTGCAGTGCCAGCCCATCTTGTGCAGCTTGCTGCGCGAGATGCCGGGGGTGTGGCAAGGCACGACGATCATGCTGATGCCGCTGGCGCCCTTGCTGTTCAGGTCGGTGCGCACCGCCAGCGTGATCCAGTCGCAGCGCATGCCGGAGGTGATGAACACCTTCTCGCCGTCGATCACGTACTCGTCGCCCTCCAACCGCGCGGTGGTGCGCAGCGCGGCCACGTCCGAGCCGCCGCCGGGCTCGGTGATGCCCAGGGCTGCAATCTGCTCGCCACGCAACACCGGCGGGATCACCTCGGCCTGCAGCTCGGGTGTGCCGTGCGCCAGCACCGGCGGCAGGCCGATGTTGTGCGTGAACAGGCTGGCCATCACTCCGCCGCTGCCGCCATGGCGCGCCAGCGTTTGAGACATGCCGTTGCGCACGCTCCAGGGCGCGGGCGTGCCGCCCAGGTGCTCGGGGTAGCCCAGGCCGAGCAGGCCGAGTTCGGCGGCTTGGTGGTACAGGCCGCGCGGGAACTCGCCGGCCTCGTCCCACGCGTTCACATGCGGCGCGATGGCCTGGGTGGCGAAGCGTTGCACGGTGTCGAGCAGCGCGGTGCGGTCTTCGGGGGTGAAGTCGTGCGTCGTGTTCATGCGGCAAAGGTGATGAGCAGTTGTCCGGGCGCGACCTGCTGGCCAGCGGCCACCGACACGTTGTCCACGGTCACGTCGCGCGGCGCGGCCAGGGTGTGTTCGAGCTTCATGGATTCGATGACCAGCAGCGGCTCGCCTTTGGCAACGGTGGCGCCAGCTTGGGCGTGCACGGCGATGAGCTTGCCGTTGAACGGGGCGCGCAACTCGCGCGCGGCCGACACACCGCCTGCGCGCTCGCGCGGCACGAGGCTGAGGTCAAGCAGCTCGATGGTGTGGGCACCGGCTTGCACCTGCCAGCGGCCCGCGCCGAGCGACACAGCCGCCACAGGCCAGCCGATGCCGTCCACAACCACGCGGCCCGGGCTCACGCGCGCCTGCGCTGTGCGCTCGCCCCAGGCCACGCTCAGCGCGCCCTGCCCGAGCTCTCGCGCGGCCAGGTCCAGCACCTGCTCGCCGTGTTGCCAGCGCAGGGGGCGGGCAAAGGGGCAGGCCAGCGCGGTGGCCGGGGCCTGCGCGCTGAAGGCCGCGCCGAGCACGCTGGCCAGCACCGCGTCGGGCGGGGGCAGCAGCATGGCGCGAACGGTGTCGCCCTCCTCGGCCAGAAAGGGAATGAGCGCACCGCCCTCGTGAAACACCGGGTGGCGCAGGCAGGCCGCAAGGAACGCGCGGTTGGTCGGCAGGCCAAGCACACGCGTCTGGTCCAGCGCGTGGGCGAGGCGGTCGATGGCATCCCTGCGGGTGGGCGCGTGCACGATCAGCTTGCCGAGCATGGCGTCAAAGTGCGGGCTGACTTCGCTGCCGGTTTCCAGCGCGTGGTCAAAGCGCAGGCCGGGCACCATCGGCGGTTCGGCGAACCGCAGCACGCGGCCCGTGTGCGGTGTGTGGTGCTCGTCTTCGGCGCACAGGCGCACTTCGATGGCGTGGCCGTTGAAGGTGATCTGTGCCTGCGTGAGGGGCAGCGGTTCGCCGCGCGCGACGCGGAGTTGCCATTCAACGAGGTCAAGACCGGTGAGTGCCTCGGTGACGGGATGCTCCACCTGCAGGCGCGTGTTCATCTCCATGAGGTGGAAAGCGCTGCCCTCCAACAAAAACTCCACCGTCCCCGCCCCCACATACCCCGCCGCCTGCGCCAGCGCCACGGCGCAGCGCCCCAATTCGCCCCGCAGCTCGGGCGACACCGCAGGGCTCGGCGCTTCTTCAATGATCTTCTGGTGCCGACGCTGCACCGAACAGTCGCGCTCGCCCAGGTGCACGCAGTGGCCGTGCGCATCCGCAAACACCTGCACCTCCACATGCCTGGGGCGCAGCAGCGCGCGCTCGATCAGCAGGTCGCCATTGCCGAAACCGCTCAGGGCTTCCGAGCGTGCGCCCCTGAGCGCAGGCAACAACTGGTCGGCGCTGTGCACCAGGCGCATGCCGCGCCCGCCGCCACCGGCCACGGCCTTCACCATCAGCGGAAACCCCACGCGCTGCGCCTCGGCCTCAAACGTGGATTCGCTCTGGTCGTCGCCAAAGTAGCCGGGCAGACAAGGCACACCGTGCGCCACGGCCAGTGCCTTCGCGGCCGACTTGCTGCCCAGCGCGCGGATGGCCGCTGGCGGTGGACCGACCCAGGTGAGGCCGGCGTCGATCACGGCCTGCGCGAAGTCGGCGTTCTCGCTGAGAAAGCCATAGCCGGGGTGCACCGCGTCGGCGTTGGTGGCCAGCGCCGCGTCCAGCAGGCGGTCCACGCGCAGGTACGACTCGGCCGAGGTGGTGCCGCCCAGCGCAAACGCGCTGGTGGCCTCGCGCACATGCAACGCGTGGGCGTCGGACTCGGAAAACACGGCCACGGTCTCGATGCCCATGGCGTGCGCGGTGCGGATGACGCGGCGGGTGATTTCGCCGCGGTTGGCAATCAGGAGGCGTTTCATGAATCAACTCCGGCGCCGGGCCGCCCCAAGCCGGATTCGCCCCCTTGGGGGGCAGCGACCCGCGCAGCGGTGGAGCGTGGGGGCACGTTTCCAGCCCAGGGGGCCGGCTGCTTCTTGGCAAACGCGGACAGTCCCGCTGAGGCTTCGGGGCTGCGCAGCGCCGCAGCAAATGCACGGGCCGCCTCCTCGCGCAAATCGGGCACGTCACCGCGCAGGCGCTGCAGCAGCCGTTTGGTGCTGGCCACCGCGCCGGGTGCGGCGCGTCTCAAGCGGGCCAGCCGGTCCTGCAAACCTTGCTCCAGTTCGCCGTCGTCGGCCACCTCGTCCACCAGGCCCAGCTGCATGGCGGCTTCGGCCTTGAAGCTGAGGCCCTGCAGCAAACACTGGCGCGCTTTCGCCTCGCCCAGCCGCATCCACACAAAGGGCGCAATCTGCGCCGGCGGCAGGCCGAGCGTGACCTCGGGTGTGCCGAACACCGAACGCTCGGTGGCGATCACATGGTCGGCACAACACACCAGGCCAAAGCCCCCGCCCATGGCCGCGCCGTCCACCGCGCACACCAGCAGCTGCGGCAGCGCACACAGCGCGTGCAACACATCGCCAAAGCCCCGGTTCATGGCGATCAGCGGATCGTCTTCGCCGGGTTTGAGCGGCTGGCCGATGGCGCTGGCGAAGTTGCCCAGGCTGCCACCGGCGGTGAAGGCACCCGGCGCGCCGGTGAGCACGATGATGCGCAGGCTGTCGTCTTGTTGTGCACGCAGGGTGGCTTCAAACAGGCCGAGCACCATGGCGTCGCTCAGGGCGTTGCGCGTGGCGGGGTCGTTGAGGGTCCAGCGTTCGGTGTCGCCTTGGCGTTGTGTGTGGAAGGGGGTCATCGTGGGGTGTCCTGCAATGTGTCGGCGGGCGAGCCCCCACCCCTGCCCTCCCCCAGAGGGGGAGGGGGAACGAGGGGGAGCTCTGCCTTCGCTCCCTCCCCCAGAGGGGGAGGGGGAACCAGGAGGAGTTCTGCCTTCGCTCCCTCCCCCTCTGGGGGAGGGCAGGGGTGGGGGCCCGCGCGAAACAACCTCACTTCACCGCCCTCTTCGCAATCCCCATCGTCTTCGCCAGGATCCCCAGCATCACCTCGTCCGCCCCACCGCCAATCGACGCGAGCCGGCCATCGCGGTACATGCGCGAGACCTTGTTTTCCCAGGTGAAGCCCATGCCGCCCCAGAACTGCAGACAGGTGTCGGGCACGGTGCGGTTCAGGCGCCCGGCCTTGAGCTTGGCCATGGTGGCCCACTCGGTCACGTCTTCGCCGGCGATGTAGCGTTCACACGCCAGGTAGGTCAGTGCGCGCAGGCTTTCCACCTCGGTTTTCAGCTCGGCCAGCTTGAACTGCACCCACTGCTGGTCGGCCAGGCTGGCGCCAAACAGCTTGCGTTCCTGCGCCCACTCCACCGTCCAGCCAATGCAGTTGGTCAGGCTCTCCAGCGTGCTGGCCGCGCACCACAGGCGCTCTTCCTGAAACTGCTGCATCTGGTAGATGAAGCCCGCGCCCTCCTGGCCGATGCGGTTGCTTTGCGGCACGCGCACCTCGTCAAAGTAGATGAGGCCGGTGTCGCTGCTGTTCATGCCGATCTTCCTGATCTTCTGCGCCACCTCGATGCCTTTGACGAGCTTGCCGTTCTCGCGCATGCGCACCATCACCAGGCTCTTGTTCTTGTGCGCCGGGCCGTCGCTGGTGTTGACCAGCATGCACATCCAGTCGGCCTGCAGGCTGTTGGTGATCCACATCTTCTGGCCGCTGATCACGTAGTCGTCGCCGTCCTTGCGCGCCACGCTCTTGATGGCCGCCACGTCGCTGCCGGCACCGGGTTCGCTCACGCCGATGCAGCCCACCATGTCGCCCGCAATGGCGGGCGCAAGAAACTCGCGCTTGAGTTCTTCGCTGCCGAAGCGCGCGAGCGCGGGCGTGGCCATGTCGGTCTGCACGCCGATGGCCATGGGCACGCCGCCGCAGTGGATGTGGCCCAGCGTCTCGGCCATGGCCATGCCGTAGGAGTAGTCGAGCCCCGCGCCGCCAAACGCTTCGGGCTTGGTCAGGCCGAGCAGACCCAGATCACCCAGCCCCTTGAACACCTCGTGCGCCGGAAAGATCTCGGCCTTCTCCCATTCGTCCACCTGCGGGTTGATGTGTTCGTCGATGTAGCGCTTGAGCGTCTTCTGGATCTCGCGGTGCTCGTGGGTGAACTGCATGTCTTGTCTCCTGTTGTTTTGAATGGGTGCCTACATGCGCGCCACGCCGAACTGCATGGGCCGGGGTTCGCGCGCGGCGGCCTCGGCGCAGGTGTCCAGGCAGAAGGCGAGCGTGGCGCGGGTGTCGCGCGGGTCGATCACGCCGTCGTCGAGCACCAGACCGCTGGTGTAGAAGGCGTCGGCCTGGCTCTCGAACACGTTCACGATCTGGTCGAACTGCGCCTGCATCTGCACCGCGTCGGGCGTGATGCCTTTGCGCGCCATGCCGGCCTCGGCCACTATTCTCATGGTGCGCGCGGCCTGCTCGCCGCCCATCACCGCGGTCTTGGCCTGCGGCCAGCTGAAGAGAAAACGCGGCTCGTAGCCGCGCCCGCACATGCCGTAGTTCCCCGCACCGAACGACGCCCCGCACTGGATGGTGATCTGCGGCACGGTGGCATTCGTCACGGCCTGGATCATCTTGCTGCCGTGCTTGATCATCCCGCCCTGCTCGCTGTCCTTGCCCACCATGTAGCCGGTGGTGTTCTGCAGATAAACGATGGGGTGGCCGAGCTGGCACATCCACTGGATGAAGTGCGTGGCCTTGTTGGCACCGGCCACGTCGATCGGGCCGTTGTTGCTGACGATGCCCACCGCGTGGCCGTGGATGCGGGCCTGCACGCAGAGCGTGGCGGCGCCGTAGAGCGCCTTGAATTCGAGCAGCTCGGAGCCATCGACGATGCGGGCCATGACCTCGCGCATGTCCACCGGCTCGCGGTGGTGGGCGGGCATGAGGGCCAGGAGTTCGTCGGGAGGTAGAAGGGGTTGGCGCTCGTGGCCCCCACCCCAACCCTCCCCCAGAGGGGGAGGGAGTTCAAGCTCCCTCCCCCTCTGGGGGAGGGTTGGGGTGGGGGCGCGCCCAACCAACTGCCCCACCACCCGCCGCGCCACCCCCAGCGCCTCCCGGTCATCCTCAGCCAGGTACTCCCCCAGGCCCGACACACCGGTGTGCATCTCCGCCCCGCCCAGCTCCTCTTCGGTGGCCACCTCGCCGGTCGCTGCCATCAGCAACGGCGGCCCGGCCAGAAATGCCCGCGAGCGACCCCGCACCATGATCACGATGTCGGAGAGACCAGGCATGTAAGCCCCACCGGCCGTTCCCGAGCCGTGCTGCACCGTGATCACCGGCAGGCCGGCGGCCGAATGGCGCGCGAGGTTGCGGAACAGCGCGCCGCCGTGCACAAAGCCCTCGACCTGGTACTTCATGAGGTTGGCGCCGGCACTTTCCACCAGGTGCACAAACGGCAGCTTGTTCTGCAGCGCGATGTCCTGCACGCGCAGGATCTTCTCCAGCCCACGCGGCTGGATGGCACCGGCCTCGATGCCCGAGTCGCTCGCCACCACCATGCAGCGCACACCGGCAATGAAGCCGATGCCCGCCACCATGCCGCCGCCGGGCACCGACTTCGCCGGGTCCTTGGTGTCCTGCAGAAAACCGGCGAGCGAACACAGCGGCAGATACGGTGCGCCCGGGTCGAGCAGCAGGGCCACGCGCTCGCGCGGCAGCAACTGGCCCCGTTTGTCAAACACGGGTTTGGATTTGGCCGAGGCCTGGGCGGCGCGGTCTTCAAGCGCGCGCAGCTGCGTGATGCGCGCAAGCATCGCGTCGCGCCGCTCGTGCGCCTGCGGGCTCTGCGGATTGAAAGACGATTCAAACATCCTGAAAAACCTTCGGCGTCACGTAGCGGTGGAAACCATCGAAGGGTTTCACCGCGTCGCGGTCCTGCACCTCCACGGGTGCCGCCACCTGCCCCCAGCCCATGCGCACCTGCGGGCGCGCGCCATCCACGCGCAACACGCTGCCGCTGATGAAACTCGCCGCGGGTGAGAGCAGAAACACAATGGCGGCCGAGGTTTCGGCCTCGTTGCCGAAGCGCCCGGCCGGCACGGTCTCGCGCATCTCGCGCAACATGGGGCCGGCCTCCGGGGGGTAGTGGTCCATGCCGCTGGAGGCGATGTAGCCCGGCGCCACCGCGTTCACGCGCACGCCGCTGCGTGCCCATTCCAGTGCTGCGGTCTCGGTGAAGTTCACCATGCCCGCGCGCGCCGCACCGCTGTGGCCCATGCCGGGCATGGAGCCCCACATGTCGGCCACAATGTTGACGATCGAACCACCCTGGGTCTGCATGCTCTGCACATAACACTCACGCGCCATGAGAAAGCCGCCGGTGAGGTTGGTGTCGATCACCGCCTGCCAGCCCTTGGCGCTGATGTTCTCCAGCGGGGTGATGTACTGGCCACCCGCGTTGTTCACCAGGCCGTCGATGCGGCCGTGCGCGCCGACGATGGCGGTGACCACGGTGCGCACGACGTCCTCGTCGCGGATGTCGCAGGCGTGAAAACTCGCTCGCCCGCCGTCGGCCACGATCTCGCCGGCCGTGTCTTGCAGCTTCTCCAGCTTGCGGCCGATCAGCACCACATGGGCGCCCAGGCTGGCGAGTTCGTGCGCGGTGCAGCGGCCAATGCCCGAGCCGCCGCCGGTGACCACGATCACGCGGCCGTGCAGCAGGCCAGGGGCAAACGCAGACCGGTAATGGGTGTGTTCGTTGCTCATGTCGGCTCCTTCAGAAAAAGTTGCAAGGCCGAAGTGGTGAGGTCGTCGAGCGAGGCGCGCGCGCGGGCCTTGGCGCTGCGGCCCGAGGGCGGTGCGTACCACTGCACCGACCAGTTGAGCGCGCCAAAGATCATGAGACGCGCCAGCACCGGATCGCCGGCGAGTTGGCGGGTGGCGTGCAGTGCCTCGAACACCGGTACCCACGCCGCTTCGTAGTCGTCCTTGAGACCGTTCACCTCGCTGCGCTGCGTGGCGTCGAGCGATCGCCATTCGTAGAGCATCACGGGAATGAAATCGCTGTCGGGCCCCAGCAGCACGTCGAAGTGGTTGCGCACCAGCACCCGCAAACGCTCGCGCACATCGGCACCCGGCGGCAGGCCGGCCAGTGCAGCGTTCTGCCGCTGCAGCGCGCCCTGCATGCCCTCGAGCATCACCGCGGCCAGCAGGGCTTCCTTGCTCTCGAAATGGTAGAAGGGCGAGCCCGAACGCATGCCCACGGCGGTGGCGATGTCGCGCGTGCTGGTGCCGGCAAAACCCTGCGCCCTGAACAGCTTCGCCGCACCAGTGACCAGCTCGCGCCGCCGGTTGCCATCGTCGCGCTCGTCGGCCGTCTTGCGCGGGCGCCCACGCGAGCGGCGCGGCGCTTCGGCACCCACCTCGGCGGCCAGGGATTCGGGAATGTCCAGGTTCATGGCGGCCACCATAGCAGCGCCGTTGAATTTCAACAAGCACTTGCTTTGTGAAAATGTGAGCAGCTGTCTCCGGCTCGACATTCGGTCTCCGTGGATACCCTGAGGCCGACCGTGCAAGCCCCCGTTTCTGAGACCATGCCGCATGGACAAAGCCTTCGACATCATCCTCTTCGGCGCCACCGGCTTCACCGGTCGGCTGGTGGCCGAGTACCTGCACAAGACGTACGGTGTCGACGGCGGCGTGGCCTGGGCCATGGCCGGGCGCAGCCTGGAAAAGCTGACCCGGGTGCGCGATGAACTCGGCATCGGCCCCGCCCTGCCCCTGCTGGTGGCCGACGCGACCGATGCCGCCGCGCTGGCACGGCTGGTGACTCAGGCCCGCGTGGTCATCACCACCGTGGGGCCGTACCAGACGCATGGCCAGCCGCTGGTGGACGCCTGCGCGCAGGCCGGCACCGACTACGTGGACCTGTGCGGCGAGCCCGGCTGGATGGCGCAGATGATCCCGCGCCTGCAAGGCCCGGCGGCGGCCAGCGGCGCGCGCATCGTGTTTTCGTGCGGGTTCGATTCCATCCCGTTCGACCTCGGCGTGGTCTACCTGCAGCAGGAGGCGATGCAGCGCCTGGGCGCGCCGCTGGTGCGGGTGCACGGCCGGGTGAAGGTGATGAAGGGCGGCTTCTCGGGCGGCACCGCGGCCAGCCTGCTGGCCACGCTGGAGGCCGCCGGGCGCGACCCGGGTCTGGCCCGCACGCTGTCCGATCCGTTTGCGCTCACCCCGGGCTTTCGCGGTCCCCGGCAGCCCGACGACAGCACCGCCGCTTTCGACGAACTCGCGCAGTCGTGGAGCGGGCCGTTTGTCATGGCGCCGATCAACACCAAGAACGTGCACCGCACCCACGCGCTGCGCGGCCACCCGTGGGGCACCAACTTCGTCTACAGCGAACGTTTGCTCACCGGCAGCGGCAGGGGCGGAGAAAAGCGCGCCAAAGCGCTGGCGCGCAACACCCGGCTGCAAAACGCACTGCTGGCCTTTGGCCCCACGCGCGCGCTCATCCGCCGTTTTGCGCTGCCGCAGCCGGGTCAAGGTCCGACGAAAGAACAACGCGAGAAGGGCCGCTACGAGGTGCTGTTCATCGGCCAGACCGCCGACGGGCGCACCCTGCGGGCCAGCGTGAAGGGCGATCGCGACCCGGGCTACGGCTCCACCTGCAAACTCATCAGCGAAACGGCGCTGTGCCTGGCGCGCGAAACCGGCCACGACTCGACCCCCGGCGGCGTGTGGACGCCCGGTGCGGCCATGGGGCTCACGCTCGTGCGCCGGCTGCAGGAACATGCGGGCCTGACGTTTCAGATCCTTGACGAGTCGCAGGCAAACTGACCCATGCCCGAACAACGCGTATCCATTGGCCACGCCAGCGAGATCCCGCCCGCCTGGGGCGCGCCGCGCACGGCCTCCCGCCGCTTCACGGTGGCGATTCGTGAGCCGCGCGGCCGGGAGACCTTTTCGGTGGCCTGGGGCGATCTCACCGCGGACCCGGGCGTGGACTGGGTGGTGGTGCAGGACGATGGCACGGCCTGGCCGATCAAGAAAGATCTCTTCGCGCGCACTTACGAAACGGCCGGGCCCGGGCGCTACCGCAAGGTCGAGCGCAGCCGGCTGGTGCAGGTGCCGCCCGACACGGTGGCGTTGCTGGCCACGCTGGAAGGCCCGCTCGAAGTGCGGCACCCCGACTACGTGGCCGTGGGCTCGCAAGGCGAGGTCTATGCCAATGCGGCCGACTGGGTGCGCGACCACCTGAGCTTCGACCCCGTGGGCAGCGCCTGAGCCCGCCCTTCAACCGTTCCCTCCGTTTCAAGGACCTCCCGTGAGCCATCTGTTTTCGCCTTTTCATCTCGGTCCGTTGCACCTGAAAAACCGCATCGTGATCGCCCCCATGTGCCAGTACTCGGCGGACCACGGCAACGCCACCGACTGGCACCTGATCCACCTCGGCCACCTCGCGCTCTCGGGCGCGGGCCTGCTGATCCTGGAAGCCACGGCCGTCACGCCCGAAGGCCGCATCTCGCCGACCGACCTGGGCCTGTGGAACGAGGCGAACGAGCACGCGCTGGGCGAGGTGCTCACCAAGGTGCGCAAGCACTCGGCCATGCCGATCGCCATCCAGCTCTCGCACGCGGGGCGCAAGGCGTCAAGCCGCACGCCGTGGGAAGGCGGGCAGCTCATCGCGCCCGACGACGGCGGCTGGGAAACGCTGGCGCCCTCGGCCATCCCACACCTCGCGCACGAACCGCCACCGCATGCGCTCGATGCCTCGGGCCTGGACCGCATCAAGCAGGCGTTTGTGGACGCGGCCCTGCGCGCCCAGCGCATCGGCATCGACGCCATCGAACTGCACGCGGCGCACGGCTACCTGCTGCACCAGTTCCTCTCGCCGATTTCCAACCAGCGCACCGACGCCTACGGCGGCTCGCTGGAGAACCGCATGCGTTTCCCACTGGCGGTGTTCGACGCGGTGGCCGCCGTGCTGCCGGCCACCATGGCACTCGGCATGCGCCTGTCGGGCACCGACTGGGTGGACGGCGGCTGGGACGCAGCGCAAAGCGTGGTGTTCGGCCACGAGCTCAAAAAGCGCGGCTGCCATTTCATGCACATCTCCAGCGCGGGCATTTCGCCGCTGCAGCAGATCCCGCTCGGCCCCAACTACCAGGTGCCGCTGGCCGAACAGGTCAAGCGCGAGGTAGGCCTGCCCACCATTGCGGTGGGCCTGGTGACCGAGCCCGAGCAGGCCGAAGACATCATCGCCAGCGGCCGCGCCGATCTCGTGGCCATGGCGCGCGCCATGCTGTACGACCCACGCTGGCCCTGGCACGCCGCCGCCCAGCTCGGCGCGCAGGTGGACGCTCCGCCGCAGTACTGGCGCAGCCAGCCACGCGGCATGAGCCAGCTGTTTGGGGACGTGAAGATCGGCCAGCGCTGAGACTGACAGGACCCAACCGTCGAAATTGCTGCGGAAAGAGACCCCTCTGCAGCCGCCCAGGCGGGGAAACTTGCCAATGCAGTCAGCGCCGAGAAGCCTTTTGGGAGGTGGCCTTCTTCGGCAGATCGAGGGCTTCCAGGTTGGCCTTGGCCCGTTCGGCCAGACGCTGAACCAGTCCGTCGAGTTGGGCGATCTCTCCGGGCTCCAATACAAGCAGCAACTGCCGGTTGAGCTCAATCACCACTGGCAGAAACTCGCCGTACAGCGTGCGGCCTGCTTCCGTGAGTGACACCCGCGCCTGGCGGCGGTCGCTGGGGATCACTTCTCGCGAGATCAATTTTTTGTCAACGAGCGCGGAGACAAAACGTGAGGTGCGCGCTCGGTCAAGTTGCGCAAGATCCGCCAGTTCAGACGACAGCACAGGCCCGTGTCGGGCGAGCACGACAATGAGGCGCCATTCGCGGCGGGAAACGCCATAGCGTGCATGGCACAAGCGCCCCACGGGGGCGACGGCCACGGCCTGCAGTCGCGCGAGACGGTAGAGGAACAGTTCACTGGCCTCGTCGGATTGGCCAGGCCGGGATTCAGACATGTCGCCTCCTCTGGGTGAATACCCTGAGCTTAGTTGTATTGGTCAATCAAATGGTCCGGGCATAGATTCGACGTTCACCACCGAACAGCCCAGGAGACACCATGCGCACCACTCCCTTTTTCCCAAAGACCTCGCGTCTGGCAGGCACCAGCTTGCTGGCCCTGATGGCTGTCTGCGCCGCGCCGCAAGCGATGGCCCAAACCTGGCCGAGCAAGACCGTCACGCTGGTGGTAGGCACACCACCGGGCGGCTCGGTGGACGTCTATGGTCGAGCGTTGGCGGACCAGCTCGCCAGGCAGACCGGTGGCACGTTCATTGTGGAAAACAAGGCTGGTGCCAATGGCAACCTCAGTGCAGACTTTGTGCACGCAGCGCCACCCGATGGCCATACGTTGTGGGTGAGCACGCAGGCCATGTTCACCATCAACCCGTCCGTGTATCCCAACCTGCGCTGGAAACAGACGGACTTCAAGCCTATCGCCAAAGGCATCGAGAGTCCGCTTGTGCTGGTCACGCACCCATCGGTGCCCGCCAAAACGCTTGCCGACCTGGCAAGTTGGGCGGCAGCCAACCCCAAAAAGGCGGCATACGCCTCGTTCAGCCCAGGCACACCTTCGCATTTCCTGGGCTTTCAACTCAACGAACGCATGAAACTCAACATGGTGCACATCCCCTACAAGGGCAGCGCGCCACAGATCGCGGACCTGTTGGGCGGCCAGGTGTTGCTGGGGTTCACGCAACTGCAGGCGGCGCTGCCGCAGGTGCAGGCCGGCAAGCTCAACGCCATCGCCGTCACCTCAAAAGAGCGCTCGAAGTTCCTCCCCAATGTGCCGACCCTGGGCGAGCTCGGCCACCCGGACTTGAGCTCCACCGTCTGGTTCGGCCTGGTGGCGCCCTCGGCCGCACCCAAGGTGGTTCTCGACCAGATCGCAGCGGCCACAGTGAAAGCCCAAGCCAGCCCGGACTTCAAGGCCAGGCTCGAGGCACAGGGGTTCGACGTGCCGCAGGAGCATGGCGACGCATTCGCAGCCACCATCGCCTCAGAGACCGAACGCTGGGCTCAGGTCGTCAAGGCCACGGGCTTCCGCGCGAATGAGTGACACCATCCACCCGCTGATGACGCCGCCACCCGCACCCTCGCTGGCATTCTTCGCTTCGCTTTCTGTGCAGGTGGCGCCCGCACACGAAGTCGGCCAGACGCCCGCGGGCAACCGGCGAATCATTCCCATCCTCGGCGGACAGGTGCAGGGCCAGGGCTGGACGGCGCGCGTATTGCCCGGAGGTGCGGATTTCCAGGCCATCGTGACGCCCACGCTGGCGCAACTCGACGCGCGATACCTGCTGGAGACCGATGCCGGCGAGCTGATCTATGTGTGCAACAAGGCTGTGCGCGCTGCGCCACCCGAGGTCACGGCTCGCCTGATCCGGGGCGAGCCAGTGGACCCCGCTCAGGTGTACTTCCGCTGCGTGCCCACTTTCGAGACCGCCGCGCCCTCGCTCGCCTGGATCAATGAGCGCCTGTTCGTGGGCACCGGCGTGCGGCGTCCAGATCGGGTCGAAATCACCTGCTTCACCGTGCTGTAGCGTGGTGCGGAATCAGCCGCCATTGGCCTGGGCAATGTGGGCCGCCACCTGTTGCGCCTGCGCTGCAATGGCGCGCAGCAATCCACCGGGCTGGCGCACGTCAAAACCGACGAAGTACACCCCGGCCAGCGCGCCCTGCCCCACCACCTCGGCCGGCATGCCGCGCGCGTCCAGCGGCAGGGGCGTGTCCGGAAACAGCTCGTTCAAGGCAGCGTCGTAGCCGGTGGCCAGCAGCACCGTGTCAAACGGATGCTCGGTGCCATCGGTGAAGCGCACACCGCCGTGCAGCAGGGTCTGGATGCCGGGGTAGACCTGGAGGTCGCCGCGCTTGATGCGCGCCACCGTGCCCACGTCGATCACCGGTGTCTTGCCTTCTTCGCGCAGCTGGCGCAGCGGTGACATGTCGGCCGTGTGCAGGCCGTAGCGGCCGAGGTCGCCCACGCTCAGGTTGCGCAGCAGCGTGGCGGCCGCATCGCCCAACGCCGGCGGGAGGCGGCTGAGCATGATGCTGGAGAGCTGGGTGGGCCGGCCCAGCACGTCGCGGTGCACGATGTTGATCGGCGAGCGCACCGAGAGCGCGGCGCGCACGCCGTGTTCCACCAGGTCCAACGCGATCTCGGCGCCGGTGTTGCCCATGCCCACCACCAGCACACGCTGGTTGGCAAAGGGCGCGGCGTTGCGGTATTCGCGGCTGTGCAACACACGCCCGCCAAAGTGGCCCTGGCCCGGCAGGGCGGGTGCGCGCGGACGGCGGTTGGCGCCGGTGGCCACCACCACCTGGCGCGAGGCAATGACCCGGCCGCTCGCGGTGCGGGTGATCCAGCCCGCGCCGCGCGCTGCAGGTTCGATGCCCACCACGGATTCACCCAGCTCGGGCTCGATGCCGTGGCGATCGGCGTAACGCGTGAGGTAGTCCACCACGCCCTGGCGGGGCACGTAGCGCGGCGCGCTGTCGGGAAACGGCAGGCCGGGTAACGCGGAATGCGTCTTGACGGTGTGCAGGTGCAGGCGTTCGTAGTGGTGGCGCCAGCTCGACGCCACTTCGCGCGCCTGATCGATCACCAGCGAGCGCTCGCCCTGCTGGGCCAGGCAGGCGGCTGTGGCCAGGCCGGCGGGGCCGGCGCCGATGACGAGCGTATCGACCTCGCTGCGCGTGGTGGTTGTGGGATCCATGAACACCTGTTGTTTTGAACGAGTGTGGGGGGCGCGTGGGCGCCACGCCATGGGGGCTTGTACCCGAACAAAAGGACCACAGATCAGCGCAAACTCCTGGCCCGTTCCAGCAGGAAAGTTCGCTCCCGCTCATTGCCGGCCAGGGCGGCAGCGCGTTCGAACTCGGCCCGGGCCTCGGCGTCGCGGCCCAGCCGGGCGAGCAGATCACCGCGCACGCTGGGCAGCCAGTGATACCCCTGCATGGCCTTGTGGTGCACCAGGGCGTCCACGATCAGCAGGCCGGCGGCCGGCCCGGCGTGCATGGCCACGGCCACCGCCCGGTTGAGTTCCACCACCGGTGACGGCGCCACCCGAGCCAGATCGCCATAGAGCGCGGCAATGCGCGCCCAGTCGGTGTCCTGCGCGCGCACCGCACGCGCATGGCACGCGGCAATCGCGGCCTGCAGCTGGTAAGGGCCCGCCGTTGGCGCCAGCGTTTCGGCTCGCGACAGTGCCGCCAGCCCGCGGTGGATGAGCAAGGGGTCCCAGCGGCTGCGGTCCTGCACCGCCAGCAGCACCGGGCGACCCTGGGCATCGGTGCGCGCGGCGGCGCGCGAGGCCTGGATCTCCATCAGCGCGAGCAGCCCGTGCACCTCGGCGTGCTGCGGTGCAATGCCGGCCAGCATGCGGCCCAGGCGCAGGGCTTCGTCACACAGGGCCGGGCGCATCCAGTCGTCGCCGCTGGTGGCGGTGTAACCCTCGTTGAACACGAGGTACACCACCTCCAGAACGGAGGCCAGCCGCTCGGCCAAGGCCTCGCCCCGCGGCACTTCAAACGGAACCCCGGCCTCGCCCAGCGTTTTTTTGGCGCGTACGATGCGCTGGGCAATGGTGGCCTCGGGCACCAGGAAAGCGCGGGCGATCTCGTGGGTGGTGAGGCCACCGAGCAGCTTGAGGGTGAGCGCCACGCGCGCCTCGGTCGAAAGCACGGGGTGGCAGGCGGTGAACACCAGGCGCAGCAGATCGTCGCCAATGTCGTCCTGCCGGGCCGCGTCGAGCGCGTCCACAAAGTCGGGCACGTGGGTGGTGCCGAGCGCCTCCATGTCGGCCGCGATGCCCTCGTGCCGCGCCTCGGCCATCTGGCGGTGGCGCAGGTGGTCGAGCGCGCGGCGCTTGGCGGTGGTCATGAGCCAGGCGGCGGGGTTGTCGGGCACACCGTCTTTCGGCCAGTGCTCCAGCGCGGCCACCAGCGCGTCCTGGGCCAGCTCTTCGGCCACGCCCACGTCGCGCGCCACGCGCGCCACGTGCGCGGTGATGCGCGCGGATTCCAGGCGCCACACGGTGGCAATGGCCTGGTGGACGCCGGAATGCATGGGCTGCGTCTACATCTGGGCGGGCGCTTGGGCCATGTCCATCCAGAACACCTCCCACTGGTGTCCGTCCAGGTCGGCAAACCCGTGCTGGACCATGAAGCCGTGGTCCACGGGCGCGTTGGGTGTGGTGGCGCCGGCGGCCACCGCCTTGGCCACGAGCTCGTCCACCTCGGCGCGGCTGTCGCACGACAGCGCAATCAGGACCTCGGTGGCTTTCCGGGCATCCGAAATCGGCAGCTTGGTGAAGCCTTGAAAGGAGGGCTCCACGAGCAACATGGCGAAGATGTCGGGCGCAATTTCAAGACACGCGCCCTGCTCGTTGGTGAACTGCTGGTTGAAGCTCAGGCCCAGGGCCTGGAAAAAGGCCTTGGACTTGTTCAAGTCCTTGACGGGCAGGTTGACGAAGATCTGGCGCAGCATGGGGGTTCTCCTGTCGGGGTGTCAGTTCGTGCCTTCGCACAGGCGCTTGAGCTTGTCCAAGGCTGGCGGCCAGAGTCGGGCCATCATGTCCTCGTAGCCACCGAACGCATCCAGGTCGATGCGCAGGCGGGTGCCGCCACCTTCGTCGGTGAAGGTGTAGTTTTCGAAGCAGGGTGCCCAGGCGCGCACCGCGTCGCTGGTCGTGTCCTCCCGTCCGTTCTCGATGAAGCCGAGGTGGCGGATGGACACGAACTCGGCGGGGCGGTGCTCGGCGATCTCGGACACCATGCCGTTGCCGCCCGGGTCCAGGAAGCGGATCGCATCGCCGGCCTTCCACGAGCCTTCGAACTGCGAGCCTTCGCAAAAGGCGCTGGTCCACTGTTCGTAGGTGGGCGACTGCAGCATGGTGGTCCACACGCGTTCGCGCGGCGCCTGGATGAGGATGTCGAAGTGTTGGGTGGGCATGGTGGTGCTCCTCAGCGCTGCTGGCCTTGCATGGCATCGAGCTTCTTGAAGTCTTCCAGCGGCTGGCTGGGCGGGAAGTCCTCCAGCTCGTAAAGCTGGCGCAGTTCGATCACGCCCTCCTTGCCGCGGCCGGCCGGGTTGGGGAAACGCCGGCTCCATTCCAGCGCTTCTTCGCGCGAGCGCACCTGGATCAGGGTGTAGCCGGCGATGAGTTCCTTGGCCTCGGCGAACGGGCCATCGACGATGTGCTTGCCGCCGTCGGCGCTGTGGTGCACACGCCAACCCTTGCGGCTGGGGTGCAGGCCCGAGCCGTCGAGCAACACGCCGGCCTGGGCCATTTCTTCGTGGAAGCGCACCATCTCGGCCATGAGCGCCTCGTCGGGCGCAGGGGTGGTTTCGGCTTCGAATTCGTCACAAGACTTCACGATGATCATGAATCGCATGGGCTTCTCCTGATGGAATGGGTCGGTGGTGGGGTTTCAACCGGTACGACGATGCAGTGATGGCGTTTTCGACACGCTCATTCGTAACAAGGCGCCAGCGCCCGCACCTCCACCGTGGCCCACTCGGCAGCCGGGCATTCGTGGGCAATGGCCACCGCTTCGTCCAGGCTGTCGCAATCCAGCAGAAAGAAGCCACCCACCATTTCCTTGGCCTCGGCAAACGGGCCGTCCACCACGGTGGCCCGCCCGGCGATGTTGGACACGCGCACCGCGCTGGTCTGGGACGCCAGGGACTCGGACGCCTTGAGCTTGCCCTGCGCTTGCAGGCGTTCGCCAAAACGCTGCATGCGGCCATACACCTCGCGGCCTTCGGCTTCGGTGCGCGTGGCGCGCTGCGTGGTGGGTTCGATGATCAACAGCATGTAGGACATGGGGGTCTCCAGACAGGGTGGGCAGCAGGCTGAACATCCTACACAGCGCGGGGTTTCTTTCACACCTTCGCTGGGGTCTTGGCGCGCGGCGCTGCAGCAGCGCGCCGGCGTCGATACGATCATGCGCATGAGCGACATCACCCCCGCCCAGAGCTGCATGACCGTGCTGTACGACGGCGACTGCCCGCTGTGCCGGCGCGAGATCGCCGTTTACCAGGGGCTCGCAGCGCGCGAGCCGGTGCGCTGGGTCGACGTGAGCACCCCCGGCACCGCGCTGCCCAATGAGCGCAGCACCTTGCTGGCGCGCTTTCATGTGCAGCAAGAAGACGGCAGCCTGCTCAGTGGCGCCGAGGCTTTTCTGGCGCTGTGGGCGCGCCTGCCGGGCTGGCGCTGGCTGGCGTTCCTGGGCCGTGTGCCGGGTGCGTCCTGGCTGATGGAGCGCACCTACGTGGGCTTTCTGCGCGTGCGCCCGGCCATGCAGCGCTTGGCGCGCGGGCTTGACGCGCCGGCCGTGCCCGACGACATGCTGGCCGAGTTGCGGTCGGACCACGCGGGCGAAACCGGTGCGGTGTGGATCTACCGCGGCATCGCGCTGGTGACGCGCGATGCCGAACTCAAGGCCTTTGCGCAGCGCCACGGCGCCACCGAACAGGACCACCTGCGGCGCGTGTGCGAGGTGCTGCCCTGGGCGCGGCGCAGCTGGTTGCTGCCGGCCTGGCGCGTGGCGGGTTTCCTCACCGGCGCCCTGCCCGCGCTGGTGGGACCGCGCGCGGTGCACGCCACCATCGCGTCCGTGGAGACCTTCGTGGACCACCACTACCAGCAGCAGATCGACCGCATCGAAGGACGTCCCGGTGTGGAGCACCTGCGCGCCCTGCTGGTGGAGTGCCAGGCCGACGAGGTGGCGCACCGCGACGAAGCGTTGGCCCTGCAGAGCCGCCCGCCTGGGGCCTTGCTGCGCGCCTGGTGCGCGCTGGTGGGCAGCGGATCGGCCACGGCGGTCAAGCTGGCCCGGCTGGTCTGACGCGGCGGGGTCGCCGATTCGCTTGACCCGGATCTCTGCGTGCGGAGAATCCCGCCCATGAACACCACCTTCGACACCTTCCGCCAGCAACGCCTCGCCGAGGGCTTTGACGAGGTGCTGGAGCGCGAATGGGCGCCGCTCACCGTGCTCGACACCCACACGCATCCGTTCGCCGCCAACGCCCTGGTCGCGCGCGGCGAGATGTGGCTCACGGTGGGCGAGCACACGCGCCACCTGCGGGCGGGCGACACCTTCGAGCTGGACGCGCACGTGCCGCACGCCGAGCGCTACGGCGCCGAGGGCGCGGCCTACTGGGTGGCGCGGCGCAGCGCCTGAGCCGCCCGGCGCCTTCCCTCATCGGGGGGGTGGCATTGTCACGCGGCAGGCGCACAGTGGTGGCCTCAACCAGCAGGAGGTGTCACCATGAACCTGAAGCAGCTCAGCATCGGCTCGTTCAACCTCTACAACCTGAACGAGCCCGGCCTGCCGATGTACACCGACAAGACGGGTTGGACCCAGGCCGAGTACGACCGCAAGATCGGCTGGACCGCGCACCAGTTGCAGTCGCTGGACGCCGACGTGTTCGGCCTGCAGGAAATGTGGAACCCGGTGTCGGTGCAGCGCGCGCTGACCTCGGCCGGTGTGGCCGACAGCTACGACCTGCTGGCCCCGCCCAACGCCAACGGCAAACGCATCGACTGCGGCGCCCTGGTGCGCAAGGGACTGCTCACCGGCCAGCCCGAATGGATCACGAAGTTCCCGCCTGGTTTCGTGTTGCGCTCCACCGGTGACGATCCGCAGACGCCCAGCATCAGCGTGAACATCCAGGGCTACTCGCGGCCCGTGCTGCACTTCACCATCCAGCCGCGCAGCCCGGGGCCCGAGGTGCATGTGTACGTGTGCCATTTCAAGTCCAAAGGGCCGACGCAGGTGTTCAACGAGAAGTGGTTCAAGGCCGACAGCGCGCTCTACGGCAAACACGCCACCGGCCTGGGCGCGGCCATCTCCACCATCCGGCGCACGGCAGAGGCCACGGCGCTTCGGTTTCTGCTCTCGGAACAGATGAAGGGCAGCGACACGCCGGTGATCGTGCTGGGCGACATCAACGACGGGCAACACAGCAACACCGCCAACATCCTCACCGAGCAGCCGCGGTATCTGGTGGGCGAGAGCAAGGGCGGTGGCGACACCTCGCTCTACACCGCGCAGACCCTGCAGGAGTACCGCGACACGCGCGACGTGTACTACACCCACGTGCACCAGGACATCCGCGAGTCGCTCGACCACATCCTGGTCAGCCAGGAGTTCTACGACAACAGCAAGAAGCGACTCTGGATGTTTGACGGCCTGGTGATCAACAACGACCACCTGAACTTCGAAGACCACAAAACCCTGGGCACCGGCGACCACGGCGTGATACGGGCGACGTTCAGGTACAGCCCGGCGAAGGTGGTTTGAACGTCAGGCGCTGGCCACCGGCTCCAGCAGCACATACAAACCCATCACCGGCTTTTTCTGGTCTTCGCGCAGCGGGGCTTGCCAGCTCTGACGCACGCGAAAGCCATTGAGCGTGGCGAGCCGGTCGATGTAGGCCGGTGAGTGGGCGTAGCGCAGGCTCGGCAGCAGTTTGAGTTCGCTGCCGTCGCTGGCGAGTTCGACCGAAAAGGCAAAACATGCGCCGGGCTGCAGCCGCTCGCGCACCGCTTCGAACACCGCGTCGAGCGCGCCCACATAGATGAAGACATCGGCCGCCATCACCAGATCCACGGGCTCGGAGCTCTCACGCAAGAACGCCAACAGATCGCCGTGGACCACATGGCGGTAAGCGCCGCTGGCCCGAGCCTGCGCGACCATGGCGGACGAGAGATCCACACCATCCACCGCGCCCGCCTGCGCCTGGATGAGGCGGCCACACAGGCCGGTGCCGCAACCCAGATCGAGCACCCGCTCGAAGCGCTGGCCGCTGGCACGCAGCGGCGCCAGCAGGGTGCTGTGCGCCTGGTAGTTCAACTGTTCGACCAGATGCGACTGGAACTCGTCGGCGTACTCGTCGAACAGCGCCTCCACATACAGAGACGGCGGATGGGCCGGCGCGGCCCCACCCTGCACCGACGACAAGTAGAAGCGGTTGAGCGTTTCATCGCCGCCGTTCGCGAGTGCTTGTTCGTAAGAGCGTGCCGCTTCCGCAAGGCGCCCGGTGTCGCGCATCAGGCTGCCGCGCTGGCTCCAGGCTTCGGCGAGGGTGGGTTCGGTGGCAACGGCCTGGTCGAGTGCGTGCAAGGCCTCGTCGGGCTGCTGCAGGCGCATGCGGCACATGGCCAGCGACAACCAGAGCTGCCCGGTGTTCGCGCCCAGGCGAATGCCTTGGTGCAGGGCGTGCGCCGCCTCGTTCCAGTGGGACAGCGCTTCGTGTGACAGCCCGAGCGCCACCCAGGCGTCGCGGTGTGTGGGGTCGGCCTGGGTGGCCTGCGCGAGGGTGTCCACAGCGTCCAGCCACCGGCCCAGGCGGCACTGCGTCACACCCAGGTTGGCCAGCACGGAGGGGCGCCCGGGCACCAGGGCCAGCGCGGCCTGATATCGGGCGGCGGCGTCTTCGAGACGGCCCGTTTCAAAGAGCGCGTTGCCTTCAAAGAAGTGGGACTTGGCTTGTTCGGTGGGGTCGGTCATGGCGGCGTACCTTACACCAGCGCCTTGCGGTGCTGAAGTTCAAAACCTGTTGCCATGGCCGGTCGAGGGCGGCACGCCCATGCCGCACCACAGGATTGGATTTTGAAGCGCCCTGCGATAGAGTGGCGCGGTTTTGCAGCGAGGCGGGAATACAGCAAGGCGGAGGACACGATGTTCAAAGCAAGCAAGTACCGGCGCTACGGTCATCCGTTGCACCGGCTGCGTCGGCGGGTGGACTCATGACGGTGTTGGCGGCAGCACTGCTCCTCATTGGCGGGGCACTGCTTGCCCTGCAGGGTCTGATGTCGGTCGCTCTTTCGCTCCACAGTTTCCGGGCGACCGGCCAGTACCACGGTCGAGCGGCGCCACCGTTCCGGACCGAATCCCTTCGGTTGCTGTGTGGCGTTGCTGTGGCCCTGGTGGGCGCCATCCTGCTGTATGTGGATTTCAAGGGCACCACATTTCAAGTGGATGTCGTGAACCTGCCGGCTTTCTCCCCATGGTGGTGGTTGCTCGGCGCACTGCTGTTCATGGTGATGAGCGTCGTGTTGGCCGGGGCGGCGGCAGGGAGCGCTTCCGCGACCGGCAACGGGTGGGCTTCCTGGCTGGCGCTGCTGACGGCCGTGGCCGCCCTCGTGTCGGCAGTCGCCGCCAGCCTTGCGGAGATGCGCGAACGCGGACAGACGCCCTCCGCCTGCACTTGTTGTGCGTGTTCTGTGCCACCCGCACCACCGCCACCGCCACCGCCACCGCCACCGCCACCGCCACCTGCGCCACCTCCACCTGCGCCACCTGCACCACCACCTGCACCACCTCCGCCGCCGGGTACGGAACCACCGTCGACCAGCCTGCCTCCCATTCTTCGGGTGAGCATCGCCGGATTCGCACCCGGCAGCGCCGACATCCCCAGCTCGGCATCGGCGTGCCTGTGCCAGCTCCAACTGGATGAAGCAGGCAGCAGAGCGCCGGCCTTTGTGGTGGGATCGCACGACCCCACCTCACTGACCGAAAAAACGCGCCGGACTTTCGGGAGCAACGAGTCGCTGGCGTGGGCGCGGGCAACCGCAGTGGCCAATGCGTTGCGGTCAACAGAACGCCTGTGCAGCAGGGTGGTTTTCCGCCACGCACCCGTGATCCTCACCAGCCCGCCGACTCAGCCTTCATGGAGCGAGGCCCCAGAGCAACGGTCCTTCGATCGCCGGGTGGACGTCTACGCCCACTTTCCGCAGGTGCCGTCGTCCTGTGCACCTGAAAAAAGGGGCGGTTGAACCGCCCCGACGTTTCACACCTTCGAGAAATCCGGCTTGCGGCGTTCCATGAACGCGCCAAACGCTTCCTTGGCCGCCGGTTCGCCCAACATACGCCCGAAGCTCACGCCTTCTTCGGCCATCACGGCCATCACCTGCTTGAGCTGACCCTGCTTCATCAGGCGCTTGGTCTCGATCAGCGAGGTGATGGGCTTGGCGGCCATCTTGCGGGCCACGGTCTGGGCATAGCCGGCCACTTCCAGCGGCGGCAACACGCGGTTGACCAGGCCGACTTCGAGTGCGGCTTCGGCCATGAACGGCTCACCCAGCAGCAAGGCTTCGGCGGCACGGTGGTAGCCCAGCATCTGCGGCACCAGCAGGCTGCTGGCGGCTTCGGGGCACAGGCCGAGGTTGACGAAGGGCATGGAGAAGGCGGCGTTGTCGCCGGCGTACACCAGGTCGCAATGAAACAGCATGGTGGTGCCCACGCCCACGGCCGGGCCGCACACGGCTGCGATCAGCGGCTTGGGAAACTGCGCGATGCCGCGCAGGAAACGGAACACCGGCGATTCGGTGGTGGCGGGCGGGTTGTTGAGGAAGTCGGCGATGTCGTTGCCCGCACTGAAGATGGCCTCGTTGCCCTGGAACACGACGCAGCGCACCTGCGCATCGTCCTGCGCGGCCTGCAGTGCGTCGGCCATGGCGCCGTACATGGCGGCGGTGATGGAGTTCTTCTTGTCGGGGCGGTTGAACGTGAGGGTGCAGACGCCGGCTTCGGTGTGGACGAGGATGTCGCTCATGGGGTGTCTCTCGGTGGGCAGGTGGGGGCAGCGCAGGGCTGACAGGGAAGCCGCAAATTACCACGAACGGGCGTGCTTTTCCGGGTTGTGCTCCCCAGCGCTGACGGCTGCGTGACAGGGTGTATCGGGACCGGTTTTGAATGGGTGCCCGCCTACACTTGGCCGCATCCCGGCGCCCGTGCGCCGCCCTTGCTCACAGGTGTCGCATGCGTTCCCGTCTCTTTCCCCTCATCTTCGCCGCGCTGGCGACCTTGCTCGGTCCGCTGCCAGCGGCGGCACAGGGCACGGTGGCCGGCGAGCGCCCGCGCGTGGCCCTGGTGCTCTCGGGCGGCGGGGCGCGGGGCTTTGCGCATGTGGGCGTGCTCAAGGCGCTGGAAGCTGCGCAGGTGCCGGTGGACATGATCGTGGGCACCTCGATGGGCGCGATCATCGGCGGCTTGTACGCCAGCGGCATGAAGGCCGACGAGCTGGAGCGCGAGATCCTGGCGGTGGACTGGGGCGGCCTGTTCAACAGCCGCGAGCCGCGCCAGCTGCTCTCGCAACGCCGCAAGGAAGAAGACTTCGAGCTCTCGCCGGTGTTGCAGCTCGGGTTTCGCAACGGCGAGTTCCGCCTGCCCACGGGCGCGGTGTCCAGCCGCTCGCTGGAGGTGCTGCTGCGCCGCTACACGCTGTCCACCCGGCACCTCGAATCGTTCGACCAGCTGCCCACGCCGTTTCGCGCGGTGGCCACCGACATGGAGACCGGCCGGGCGGTGGTGATGGACCGGGGCGACCTGGCCGCGGCGCTGCGCGCGAGCATGTCGGTGCCTGGTGTGTTCTCGCCGCTGGCCATCAACGACCGCATCCTGGGTGATGGCGGGCTGGTGAACAACCTGCCGGTGGACGTGGCGCGCACCATGGGGGCCGAGGTGATCATCGCGGTGAACATCGGCACCCCCCTGGCCGGGCGCGACACGCTGGGCACGGTGCTGGGCGTGACCACACAGATGGTCAACATCCTGACCGAACAGAACGTGCAGGCCAGCATCGCCACCCTCACCCCGAAGGACCTGCTGCTGGCGCCGCCGCTGGGCAAGCTCACGTCGAGCGATTTCGACAAGGCCGAGGAGTTGGTGACGGCAGGCAACGAATACGCCGGCACGGTGCGCGAGGCGCTCGCGCGCTTTGCAGTGAACGAGGCGCGCTACGCGGGCTGGGTGAAGTCGCGCAGCACCCAGTCGCTGGCCAACGCCGACCGGGTGGGCCGCATCGGCGCCATCCACTTCGAGGGGGTGAGCGATGAGCGCGCGGCACTGCTGGCCCGGGCGCTGGAGGTCGAACCCGGCCAGCGGGTGGATGTGCCGAGGATCGAGGGGGATTTGCAGAAGCTCTCGGCCGCGGGCGACTACGAGCGCATCGACTACACGCTGACCCGGCGCGAAGACAACGGCACGGAAGACCTCACCATCAACCTGCGCGAGAACGCGTGGGGGCCGAACTACCTGCGCGTGGGACTGGACCTGCGCACCGACTTTCAAGGCGAAGGTGCGTTCAACCTGCGCATCAGCCACAACCGCCACTGGCTCAACGAGAGCGGCGCCGAGTGGCGCAACCGCGTGCAGCTGGGCGAGACGGTGGGGCTGTACTCGGAGATCTACCAACCGCTGGGGATGAACAACGAACGCTTTGTGGCGGCGTATGTGGACGGCAACATCAACAAGGTGGAGCTGTTCAACGACCAGGGCGACGCCCTCGCGCTGGTACAGCGCCAGGGCGTCAAGGTGGGTGCCGACATGGGCTGGCCGATCGGTCTGCGCGGCACCCTCGGAGAGGCGCGGCTGGGCGTGGTGGCCAGTGCGCGACGCGCCAAGCCGGAACTGCTGTCGGCAGCGATTCCCGCCGGGGTGAGCACCGTGCGATGGACCGAACGCGGCCTGCGCGCAGCCGTGATGGCCGATCAGCTCGACTTCGCCAACTTCCCCTCGCGCGGCTACCGGGGTCAGGCCGAGCTGTCGTGGGGCCGGCGCGATCTGGACGGTGGCACCACCACCGACTTCACCCGCCTGGACAGCAGCTTCACCGCCGTGAAGACCTGGGGTGTGCACACCTTCAACCTGGGTGGCCGCATGGCCTACACCAACCAGATCCCGCTGGCTGCCATCGACGAATACTCGCTCGGCGGTTTCCAGAACCTCTCGGGCTACCGCACGGCACAGGTGGCGGGCAACTACCTGCTGTTCGGCCGGCTCACCTACTACCAGCGCCTGGCTTCTTCGGTGGGTGTGGCGCGCGCCTTGTTTGTGGGCGGCTCGCTGGAAGCGGGCAACGCCTGGACCGAGCGCAGCGACATCACACTGCGGCAGTTGCGCGGCGCGGGCAGCCTGTTTGTGGGTGCAGACACCGGCATTGGCCCGCTGTACCTGAGCATCGTGAGTGCGCCCAAGGGTTACACCGGGCTCTACCTGTTCCTCGGCCGCCCCTGAGCGCCCCGCCGGCCGCTCAGGGCCTGCTCCACGGGCGATGGAGACCATCCGGTGGCTCCACCAGACTCATGAGCCCAGCGTTGGCGGTGGATGGTGAGTTGCGCTCTGGTGGCGGATAAAGGGCAGACATCCCAACGGAGTCCGCCATGCCTGCAGCCACCGCCACCACCCCGACCACCGACGACGACAACGTGTCCAGCGCAGAAGCGCTGTGGCGAGCGTTTTTTTCCCTCCACAAGATCACCGATGGCAAGACCGACGGCGCGGGCGCGTGCGCACTTCGGCTGAACGGGCTGCGCACCGTCGGCCAGTGCCTGCCCGACGACGGTCTGCTGATCGTGCAGCTGCACATCGCCGCCCTGCCCAAGGTGGCTGCCTTGCGCGGGCCATTCTGCGAAGCGCTGCTGGTACAGGCCACCGACGTGATCGAGGGTGACCTGCTGGGCATTGACCCGGTGGAGGACGCTGCGGTGTACCAACGCACGCTGAGCCTGGCCCGCCTGAGCGCACAGGCCCTCACCGACGAACTCTGGGACATGGCCGATGCGGTGGCCGAGCTGAAGCCGCTGCTGCCCAAGACCGCATGAACAACCGCACCAACCAACGCCCGACATCGGTGTGAGGAGCCAGCCATGAAGCGACGCCAGAACGATCTCACGGACCAGCAGGTCAACGAACGCGAGCGGCGGGAAAAAGACGAGCGGCTGCGACGGGACAACCGAAGTGAGAACACATCGGCACCACGCCACCTGGCGTCGGATACCCAACTGCCGCCCTCCCCGCCGGCCGACATCTCGCGCCCGCGCAGCGTCTCCACCGGGTCTGCACCGCAGGCCAGACTGCCGTCCTCCACCCACACGGTGACAGCAGACCCCCAGTTGCCCAACGCCGTCAAAAATCTTTTCAGCCATGTGCAGAGGTGCGAGCAGATGTGGACGATCCACAGCGGCGGCGACTGGCAAGCCAGCGACCGGCTCACGCGCTCGCTCTCGCCCTACTGCAGGAACAAGGCGGGGCTCCAGGCGCTGGCCGCGATGTCCCCCAGGCCCGCCGAGGTGGACAACCTGGTGTACGGCTTCCTGTTCGACCGCGTGTTGGCGGCGGCGAGGCAGCGCTACCTGCCCCAGCCACGCAGCGACAAAACCCGGAAGCCACAACTGGGGGAAGCTGCTGTCATCGCCACGGTGCTGAAGTCGGTGGTCTCCACCAGGTACGCGCAAGCGGGTGACGTGCGACTGCAGGGTGCTTACCGACTGCTGTTCGGGTTGATGGAACAGGTGGTTCTGCCCACCGGCCCCACCATCGCGCAGGTCGAGCAGACCCAGGCGACCTTGCAGGAGGTCAAGACTTTGGTGGACACCACGTTCGCCGACGTGAGGGCGCCAGGTGCAAAGGCTCAAGCACCGGTCAGCGAGCAGCCCCCAACGGTGCCCGTTCCCTGCCAGGACATCATCAAGTGGCTCGACTGCTCACCACCACCCCAGACCCTGCCCGACGGGATGCGGACCGCTTTTGACCGCTTGCAACCTGCAGCCACTGCTGCGGGCGACCGGGCTCACGCGAACAACGTCCTGCGGCGGCTGGTCGAACGCCATGAAGCGTGGATCCAGCGCGAGCGCGCCAGGCTCCACGAAACCGCGATGCACATTGCCTTGGTCTCCAACGGCCTGAAGGCCGCGCTGGAGGCACATCCCACGGTGTGGCCCGGCAACGATCCGGGCCAGCAACAGGCTTTCCGACAGCTTTTTGCGTGGGTGAATGCCGATGGACTGGCCGGTGGCGACAGCCAGGCCCTCGCCAACACCTTCAACGGCCTCAAAGCCGCGCTGGAGAGCCATCCGCCGGTGCTGCCCGGCAACGACCCGGACATGCAGCGGGCTTACCGCCAACTCGTCGCCCGGGTGAACGCCGGCCAACTGGACGGCGGCGAAGTCCAGCACATCACCAACTCCTTCAACGCGCTCAAAGCCGCGCTGGAAAGCCATCCGCCGGTGCTGCCCGGCAACGACCCGGGCATGCAGCAGGCCTTCGGGCTGCTGCTGGGGTGGGTGAGCCTCGGTCGCCTGGACGGCGGCGACAGCCAAACCATTGCCAACGCCTTCAACGCCCTCAAAGCCACCCTGGAGAGCGAGCCACCGACCTTTTCCGGCAGCGACCCGGCGCTGCAAAAGGCCCTTCGCCACCTCATTGCCCGGGTGAGCGCCGGTCAGCTGGACGGCAACGACAGCCAGGCCATCGCCAACACCTTCAACGCGCTCAAATCCGCCCTGGAAAGCGAGCCACCGGACTTCCTCGGGAACGACCCGGACCTTCAACAGGCCTTCCGCCACCTCGTCGCCCGGGTGAACGCCGGCCAGCTGGACGCTGGCGATGCCCAGCACATCACCAACACCTTCAACGGCTTCAAAGCCGCCCTGGACAGTCAGCCCCAGGTGTTGCCCGGCAACGACCCAGGCTTGCAACAGGCCTTTCATCGCCTCCTGGGATGGGTGAGCGCTGGCCGGCTGGACAGCACCGACAGCCAAGGCATCGCCAACACCTTCAACGGCCTGAAGGCAGCGCTGGCGTGCCGGCCCCCGGTCATGTCCAGCAACGACCCGGACCTGCAAAAAGCCTTCCGCCACCTCATCGCACGGGTGAACGCAGGCCAGCTGGACAAGGGCACCGCGCAGCACATCACCAACGCCCTGAACTGCCTCAAAGCTGCTCTGGACTGCCAACCACCGGTGCTGCCCAGCAACAACCCAGACCTGCAACTGGCGTTCCGGCGTCTCATCGGGCATGTGAACGCCGGCCAGCTGAAAGAAGGCAGCAGCCAGGCCATCGCCAACGGCTTCAACGGCCTGAAGACCGCTCTGGACAGCCACGTGGTGCCCGCCAACGACCCCGGCCTTCAACAGGCCTTTCGCCAACTCATCGCCCAGGTGATCGCCGGTGATCTGGACTCGGGCAAGTCACGGCACATCGCCAGCGCGTTCAATGGCTTGAAGGCAGCCCTGGAGAACCGGTTGCTGCCTGGCGACGATCCCGAGTTGCAGAAGGCCTTCCACCACCTTGTCGGTCAGGTCGGCGCTGGCCGGCTGGACGACAGCGACAGCCAAACCTTGGCCAACACCTTCAACGGCCTCAGGGCCGCCCTGGACGGCCAGGTGCTTCCGATCGACGACAGCGGTTTGCGCGCTGCGTTCACCCGCCTCACGAAGTGTGTGAACGCCGGCGCAATGCATGCCGGCAAGCCCCAGGAAATCGCCAGCGTCTTCAACGATCTGCGGGCGGCCCTGGACCACCGGTTGCAGCCCGGCGACGACCCGGACCTGCAACAGGCCCTCCATGGCCTCATCGAGCAGACCAACACGGGCCGGCTGGACCACGGCGACAGCCAGAGCATCTCCAACACCTTCAACAGCCTGAAGACCGCTCTGGACGTCTCCCCCGCTGCACTGGACGCCGACACCCCGGGTCTGCGCGATGCGTGCACGCGGCTGCTGAAGCTGATCGCCGGTGGTGCGCTCCAGGGGGGTACGTTGGAGGACCATGCCCAGGCGCAAGCCGGCCTGGGCGCCGCGCTGCGCCACGAGGTGCTCCTGCCCGACGACGATGGCGTGGCCGACGCCGTGGCAGCCATGTGGTCCACCCAGCGAGAAGCCCGGCTGGCCAAGCGGTACACCATCAGCGAGATCTGGGATCTGAGCCATGCCATGAGCTCCACGGCCAGGCTGCTCACCCTGGGGGCCGGCGACCGTGCCGCAGGCGTGACCGAGTGGGCGGGCGGCATGGCGCAGATGTGCCGGTTGCCGGTGGGCCGGCCGGACCAGAGCCTTCTGGTGAATTTGCCCAGGAACCTCGCACGCTTGCACCGGTCCCTCAACCAACGCCGCTCTCCCCCGAAGCCAGCGGTCGGCACGGCACCGGGCGGTCAAGCGGTCCAACCGGGCGCGCAACGCCCGGACCGCACGGGCGACGACCAGATGAACGCCATGCGCCTGCAACTGAGGGAAACGCTGGAGGGCTGGACGGCGTGGCTGGATGGTCTGCCACGCATCCCCCAGCCTGATGAACCCTGGATGCGCCACCTCACCGTCGCGGTCGCGGCCGTGGAAGACATCCTGAAGCTCGAAAGGCGCGTGAAGACACAGGACAAGGCGCGCCTGAAGTTCCGCGAGTTGCTGGAGCAGCGCGCCAGAGGCTGGGTCGACCTCTTGGTCAAGCGGAAGCAACGCGCCATGGCCCCGACCCTCGATCCCACCCTGCCGACCCCCCAGCCGCAGCCTGCCAAGCCGGCTCCTTCGACCGACGCTCCGCTGGTCTCCACCACGCCGTTGGAGCAGCGCCTGTTCCAGCGCTACCGCCCGGAACTGGACATCACCCCGACCTACGCCCGGATGACCCTGCCCCAGCAGCAAGCCCTCATGAAAGCCGCTCACCAGCGCTTGGCCCTGCCCAAGCCCGTGCCCATCGCCACCGATTGGATCCGCGCCATCGACTTCCCCGTGGTCAACCCGCGCGGACGCCTCATCGGCCTCGAGAAGCGCGACGCCAGCATCTACCAGGAACTCTTCGGCACCGATGCGAGATTGCCCCCGCCGGTCCTCATGAAACTCAACATGGGCATCAGGCCCGAGGAGCTGCCGTCCATCGCTCGCGTGCAGGGCCACTGGTACCGCTTCGACGTCTTCGGCGGCAGCCGGCTCAAACCCGATCAGGCCGAGCGAGACCCCGGCGTGCTCATCGGCATTCCCATCGAAGCCAGCGACTTTTTCGCCCAGCAGTGGCTCACGTCGGTGGAGGCCTACTGCTACGCACAACGCGCCTTCCTGCCAGAAGACGCCACCTACCTGCCACGGCCCGAACCCGACCCCTTTGATGGCCAGCCCGCGCCTCAGGTGCTGCCCCCCCACAACACCACCCGCGGCCTCAAAGGTGCGTTTTCCATGGCACTGATGCCCGACCACGATCCCGCGCAGCCGCAACAACTCTTCGATCCCGGGAGCCCCTGGGCGTCGCTGCGCACGCAGGATGGCCTGGGCTTCATCCGCAGCGACCTGGCCGAAGGCCTGGGCTTGACGCCGCTGGGACCGGCCACCCGCCAACCCGTCACCTGCACTGCGCGGCTGAGCTACCAAGCTTTGCAGTACTACCCCGAACCAAGCACCTTGAGCCCACCCCAGACCAGGCTGGCGGAGCAGGTCATGGACCAGGCACTCACACAGGCCGGCCTGAAGTTGCAGACCCTCATCAACCAATGGGACGTGCCCACCCTCAAGGCGGAGGCATCGGACGCGCGCTACTACACCCTGGTGCACGGCGCTCCTCCCGCTTACGCACCCACCGCGGTGCCGTCGAACACCCACACCCTGCTGCTGCCCGACACCCCCGAGTGGCGCGCGGTGGGCAAGGACGGCCTGATCGTCGGACGCAACCCCTACGACACCACCAACCTGCGTGTGGTGCCTGCGGGTGAGATCGGCTACAGCCCGGTGCTGGCAGGACACTCAGCGCTGCAATACACGCTCAGCGGCTACGCCGCCGATGACACCGGGGTGGTCCGCGCCCACTTCTTCAAGGGGCTGCTGATGGTGGTGCCCCGGGACCAATGGCCCAAGGCCTGCGCAACGCAATCGATCCTGCTGTCGAGCAAGGACCAGAAGATGTGTTCGACCTGGGCCACCGCCGAGGCCAAGAAATCCGCCCAGACCTCGCCCGCCACGCTGGCGCTGCACGGCTGCCTGGTGGTCAAGGACGAGAGGCGCCAACTGGTGGGCGCGCACTATGGGCGACTGATGGAAAGCCTGGCCGGTGACTACGACGGCGACCGGCTGGACCTGATCCCCTGCGGGCCGGTGAGCGCGCTGGCGCAGCTGGTGCAGACCACGCCCAAACTGGACAACCCCAAGATGCCCAAGGCCTTCACGCCGCGGCTGAAACCTGGCAACGCCCAGAAGATGATGGAGCTGCGCCTGGAGCTGCTGCAGGACTGGGTGAGCATCAGCAGCCTGTACTGCGCAGCGCCGTTCGCCGTGCGCCAGCAGATCGACGAAGCGCTGGCGCCCGATCACGTGCTCGACCAGGTGCTGGGCGAGAGCGGCTGGTGGCGCGACCTGGAACTGCCCGACCCCACGCCGGTATTCGATGCCGCGAAGGGCACCAACGACGAAGACCAGCCCATGGCAGCCTACGTGCTGTCCCTGCTGCCCGCGCAACGCGGCAAGATCATGCGCGCCGAGATCGCCATCGGCATCAAGGCCGGCACCGACGCAGAGAAGACCACCGTGCCGGTGGTGGCCCTGAAGGAGCGCGCGACCGAAGTGAAGAAATTGCTGCGCGAACAGTTCGGCATGGTCTCGGTGCCTTACGGCAAAGGCCTGCGCCGCCAGTTGCGCAACGTGTACGCGGCAGACGATCCGCTGGACGCGCTCGTTCAACTGCTGGAAAAACGCATGGAAATCACCAGTCCGGCACTGCCCCAGCTGAGCCTGCCTCGCACGCTGATGCGGGGCATCATGAAAGCCTTTATCGAGAAGTCGGCGAGACACCTGGCCGGCGTCGATCTGGCCCACACCTGCCGCATCCTGGGGCGTCTGCCGACGTTCCGCGATCCGGGATACGCCAACTGGAAGCTCGGTCTGATCGGCGCGGCGCTCAAGGTCCCGGAACGTCTGGACAGTGCCAGCCTGCACTGGACCGACATCCCGCCCGTGGTGGCCTGGATGATCTCGCCCTCCGGCATGACACAGGAGGCGGTGCAGGTGCAGCAAGCGCTGCTGATACGGCTCGCGCGCGTGCCACTGGCCCAGGGCATGGACAACGGCCCCTTGCGCCGAGCCATCGCCGACATCGTTGCGCTGACCTTCGACAACCTGGCCGCGCCAGCGAAGATGCCGACCACGCTGGTGGCCTTGTTCAAGCTGATGAACGCTGACGGCGCTTGCCAGGCGCAGTGCGCAGCCATCAAAGACGTTGCCCACGGCAACGCCCAGACCTGGTCAACCGCGCTGCTGGACCTGATGGCCCGGGAACAGATCACCCCCTTCGCGCTGAAGGAGGCACCCAACACCTTCGGTTGGACCCTGGTGTCGTGCAGCCCGGCGCTGACCAGGCAACTGGTGCTCAGCCTGGCGCGCACCGGACGCAAGGGCACCTACCGCATCGGCGTGGCTGCCGGCCTGCGCAGACCTGTCAACGCGATGATCGATCCGCTGCGCCTTGAATGGCAGAAGGCCGGCCTGAGCATCGAGATCAGAACCGGCACCATCCGGCCGGACTGAAGCCGGTGCGCGCGCCCGGTGGCGCGACCTGACCCGACCGGGTTCTGATCAGCCCTTGAAGTACACCACCTGGTGCGTGGTGGCCAGCAAGTGGCCGGCTTCGTTCCAGACCTGCGCGGTCTGGTCGAAAAAGCCGTTGCGAAATGCCTGGGCCTGCGCCTGCCCTTTCAGCCAGCCCGCGCCGGCAGCGGCCAACTGCGCGGAGCCGGCGTGGAAATACACCGTCATCGACACCGTGCCCGCCGGCACCCGCGTGGCGCGGCGCAGCCACACGCGTGGGTAGAACACGTCGGCCATGGCGGCGAGGCTGCAGAAGTCCAGTGGGCGCGCGGGTTCGTCGCGCATCCACAGCGTGGTGCGGCTGGCGTCACCACCGCCGTCCCACGCGGTGGGAATCGCGCCTTCGGTGATGCGGATGTCATAGCGTTTGACCCATTCCACCGGCGCCGCCATGTTGGGCTTGCCCACCGCATCGGGCGTGGGCATGTCGGGCGCGGCCAGTTCGTCCACGCTCCACGTGTCGCGACGCGCAGCGGTGAGCGCCGTGCCGGTGAGCACGGTCTCGCCAGACTGCACGATCTCCACCACCCAGTGCTGGGTGGATCGGTTGCTGCGGGCGGCTCGGGCGATCACTTCAAACGGGCCGTCGGCCAGCGCCGCGGCGTAGTTCACCGTGAGCGCCACCGGCTCGCCCAACAGGTCCGGGTGTTGCAGCACGGCGCTCAGCGCGGTGGCGGCCGTGACACCGCCGAACGGGCCAACCATGTTGGCGTAGGCGGGTGAGGTGTTGCCGGTGAAGCGCCCGTCGCCGAGCGGTTGCAGGGCGATGGCTTGATCAAAAACATGAAGCGTCATGGCGACGTGTCTCCTTCCAGTGGCGCCGCGGAACCGGCTTTGCCGGGCCGCTGGCGCCGCCCCTGGGGGTGACGCGAAGCGGCGCGGAGGAGGCGTGTTTACACGCGCTCGATGATCCCGGCGGCCCCTTGGCCCATGCCCACGCACATCGTGACCATGCCGTAGCGCTTGTTGTGGCGCTTGAGCGCGTGCACCACGGTGGCTGCGCGGATGGCACCGGTGGCGCCCAGTGGATGGCCCAATGCGATGGCACCGCCCATGGGATTCACCTTGCTCGGGTCCAGGCCCAGCGTGTTCATGACGGCGAGCGACTGCGCGGCGAAGGCCTCGTTGAGCTCGAACCAGTCGATGTCGTCCTGCTTCAGACCGGCGTATTTCAGCGCGGCGGGTATGGCTTCGATCGGGCCCACACCCATGATGTGCGGCGGCACGCCACGGCTGGCGTAGCTCACGAAACGCGCCAGCGGTGTGAGGTTGTAGCGCTTCAGGGCGGCTTCGCTCACCAGGATGAGCGCGCCCGCGCCATCGCTGGTCTGCGAGCTGTTGCCGGCGGTGACCGAGCCGCGCGCGGCAAACACGGTGCGCAGCTTGGCCAGGCCTTCGAGCGAGGTGTCGGGCCGTGCACCTTCGTCCAGGCTCACGGTGCGGGTGGTGGTGGTGACGTCGGCGCTCTCCAGATCGACGCTGCGTTCGGTCACTTCCACCGGCGTGATCTCGTCGGTGAACTCGCCGTTCTTCATGGCGAGCACGGCGCGCTGGTGCGACTGCACGGCGAACGCGTCCTGCGCGTCGCGCGAGACCTTCCACTGCTGCGCCACCTTCTCGGCCGTGAGGCCCATGCCGTAGGCGATGCCGTAGCTCTCCACGTCGTCGGTGTTGGTGAAGATGGTGGGCGAGAGGCTGGGCGAATTGCCCATCATGGGCACCATGCTCATGCTCTCGGTGCCGGCCGCGATCATCACGTCGGCCTCACCCACGCGGATGCGGTCGGCCGCCATCTGCAGGGCCGACAGGCCCGAGGCGCAGAAACGGTTGACGGTGATGCCGCCCACGCTGTGCGGCAGCCCGGCCAGGATGGCACCGATGCGCGCCACGTTCAGGCCCTGCTGCGCTTCGGGAATCGCGCAGCCGCAGATGATGTCTTCAATGGCCTTGGGGTCCAGCGTGGGCACCTGGCTGAGTGCGGAGCGCAGCGCAAGCGCCAGCAGGTCGTCGGGCCGAAGGTGCTTGAAGGAGCCCTTGTGCGAACGGCCGATGGGGGTGCGGGTGGCGGCGACGATGTAGGCGTCTTGGATCTGTTTGCTCATGGGTTCGCTCCTTGTGCGGTGTCTGGCCCTTTCCCCCTCTGGGGGAAGGCCGGGATGGGGGCAACGCCCGCCAACATGTTGAGTTGATGAAGGATGGCGCACAGCACGCCATCGAGGTTCTGAAACGGTGCGTTCGACGGGAAGCGCATCACGGCAAAGCCCTGGGCCTTGAAGAACGTGTCCCGTGCAAGGTCGTAAGTCTGGTTGTCGGCATGCTGCGAGCCATCGAGCTCGATGATGAGCTTCGGTTCAAGGCAGGCAAAGTCGGCGATGTAGTTGCCCAGTGGATGTTGGCGCCGGAGCTTGAAACCCAGTTGTTCACCCCGAAGCCCCGACCACAGCTTGCGCTCGGCGTCGGTCATGTCCCGGCGCAAGGCGCGGGCGTTGACTCTGGCTTTGGGGGTGGCTTGGTTCTGCATGGTTGCTTGCTGGCGAAGAGCCCCCATCCCTACCTTCCCCCAGAGGGGGAAGGGGTCAACCGGGATCCGCTCCTTCCCCCTCTGGGGGAAGGCCGGGATGGGGGCACGCACACCGAAGACATCACCTCAATTCCGCACCGGCTTGCCCGTGTTCAACATCCCCAGAATCCGCTCCTGCGTCTTGGGGTGCACGATCAGCGAGCAGAAGGCCCGGCGCTCCAACGTCATCAGGTAGTCCTCGTTCACCAGCGTGCCGGGCTCCACGTCGCCACCGGTCACCACGTTCGCGATCAGCGACGCAATGTGGAAGTCGTGCTGGCTGATGAAACCGCCGTCGCGCATGTTGACCAGGCTGCCCAGGATGGTGGCCTTGCCGTCGCGGCCGGCCACCGGGAACAGGCGTTTGTGCGGTGCGCGGTAGCCCCCGTTGAACAAGGCCTTCGCTTCGTTGATGGCAACAAACAGCAGTTCGTCCTTGTGCGGCACGATCACGTCCGAGTGCAGCACGAAGCCGAGCTTGCGGGACTCCAGCGCGCTGGTGCCGACCTTGGCCATCGCCGCGGCGGTGAAGCCTTCGGTGAGGAAGGGCAGCAGGTCTTTGCCGGTGGACGTTTCCGCGTTCTCGGCCGCGCGGCGGGCGATGTAAGTGAGACCACCGGCGCCGGGCACGAGACCCACGCCCACTTCCACCAGGCCGATGTAGCTCTCCATGTGCACCACGCGGCGCGCGCTGTACACGGCCAGTTCACAACCGCCGCCCAGCGCCAGACCGCGCACGGCACTGACCACCGGCACGTTGGCGTAGCGCAGGCGCAGCATGGTCTGCTGCATGAAGCCTTCGGCGTCTTCGATCGCACTCACACCCACGGCCATGAAAGCCGGCAGCATGGCTTGCAGGTCGGCGCCGGCGCTGAAGGGCTCGTCGCCCGACCAGACCACCAGGCCCTGGTATTCCTTCTCCGCCAGGTCCACGGCGGCCATCAGGCCTTCGCAAACCTCGGGGCTGATGGCGTGCATCTTGGTCTTGATGCTGGCGATCAACACCTGCTCGTCCAGGGTCCAGATGCGGATGGCATCGTTCTCTTCGATCGTTGTGCCAGCGGTCTCGAACTTCGGGCCGGCTTCGCCGAGCAGCAGCTCGGGGAAATGCTGGCGCTGGTAGACCGGCAACTGCAGGCGGCCCTGGAACTCGCCGGTGGTGGGGTTCCACGAACCCTGCGCGGTGTGCACGCCACCCGCTTCGGCCACCGGGCCCTTGAACACCCACTCGGGCAGCGGCGCGCTGCTCAGCGCCTTGCCCGCGTCGATGTCTTCCTGAACCATCTTCGCCACGTCCAGCCAGCCGGCTTCCTGCCAGAGCTCGAACGGACCCTGCTTCATGCCGAAGCCCCAGCGCATGGCCTGGTCCACGTCCCGCGCGGTGTCGGCGATGGTGGCCAGATGCACGGCGGCGTAGTGGAAGCTGTTGCGCAGAATCGCCCACAAGAACTGGCCCTGCGGCCCTTCGGCGTTGCGCAGCAGCTTCAGGCGTTCGGCGGCCGGGCGCTTGAGCATGCGGCCGTACACCTCGTCGGCCTTCTCGCCGGCGGGCACGTAGTCTTCACTCTCGAGATCGAAACGCAGGATGTCGCGGCCGACCTTCTTGAAGAAACCAGCCTTGGTCTTCTGGCCCAGGTTCTTGAGCTCCAGCAGCTTGGCCAGCACCGGCGGCGTGCCGAAGCTGCCGTAGAACGGATCGGTGTCGATGCTCAGGTTGTCCTGCAGCGTCTTGACCACATGGGCCATGGTGTCCAGGCCCACCACGTCGGCGGTGCGGAAGGTGCCGCTGCTGGCGCGGCCCAGGCGTTTGCCGGTGAGGTCGTCGACCACATCAAACGAGAGGCCGAAGTTCTCCACCTCTTTCATCGTGGCCAGCATGCCGGCGATGCCGATGCGGTTGGCGATGAAGTTGGGCGTGTCCTTGGCGCGCACGACACCCTTGCCCAGACCGCTGGTGACGAACGTCTCCAGGTCGTTGAGGATCTGTGGCTCGGTGGTTGGCGTGGCGATCAGCTCCACCAGCGTCATGTAGCGCGGCGGGTTGAAGAAGTGGATGCCGCAGAAGCGCGGCTTGATCGCCTCGGGCAGCACCTCGGACAGTTTCGTGATCGACAGGCCCGAGGTGTTGGACGCGACGATGGCGTGCGGTGCGATGAAGGGCGCGATCCTGGTGTAGAGGTCGAGCTTCCAGTCCATGCGCTCGGCGATGGCCTCGATGATCAGGTCGCAGTCCTTCAACTGCTCCATATGCTCTTCGTAGTTGGCCTGGACTATCAGGTCGGCATCAGACGCCACGCCCAGCGGCGAAGGCTTGAGCTTCTTGAGGTTGTCGATGGCGCGGGTGACGATGCCGTTCTTCGGGCCTTCTTTCGCAGGCAGGTCGAACAGCACCACCGGCACCTTGACGTTGACCAGGTGCGCAGCGATCTGCGCGCCCATCACGCCCGCGCCGAGCACGGCGACTTTTTTCACTTGAAATCGGTTCATTGTTTTTCCATGTTGACTGGACGAGGTGCGCTCACTCCACCCGGAGCCACACCTGTGTGCGGTAGAACGGGCCGATGTAGCCGCGCATCTCCAGCTTCTTGCCGTCTTCCACCGGCTTGAGGCGCGTGCGGTAGACCTTGCCGTTGTTGGGGTCGACGATGGTGCCGCCCTCGAACACCGTGGCATCGCCTTCGCTGGCCTTCAGGCCGCGAAGGATGGTCATGCCCAGCACCGGCTTGTCCTTGCGGTCGTCGGTGCACTTGTCGCACACCGCGTCCTGCTTGCTGTCGGGATCCAGGAGCTTCTCGATGGTGCCGCTGAAGACCCCGTTGGTCTCCTTGATGCGCACCAGGGACTTCTCTTTTTTTGTGTCGTCGTCGATGGTCTTCCACAGGCCCACCGGCGACATCTGCGCGAACGCGGACAGCGAGGCCAGCAGCAGGGTGGTGCTCAGAACGGTCTTGATCATGGAAGTCTCCTGGTGGTGGTCGGCCAGCAATGGTTTACGCCAGCGCTGCGTCCGTGTCCATCAGCACCTTGCTGCCCGAACGCGCGGTGCGCATCAGCGTCGCGGTCTCGGGGAACAGCTTGGCGAAGTAGAAGCGTGCGGTCTGCAGTTTGGCCACGTAGAACGGGTCGGTGTTGCCTGCCGCGATTTCGCGCAACGCTACCTGCGCCATGCGGGCCCAGAAATAGCCGAACACCAGGTGGCCGGCGACGCGCAAGTAGTCCACCGCGGCAGCGCCCACTTCGTCGGCGTTCTGCAGGCCCTTGAAGCCGATTTCGGTGGTGAACTTCGTGATCTGCTCACCCAGGATGGCCAACGGGTTGATGAACTCGGCCATCTTCTCGTTGACGCCCTCTTCTATCACCAGCGCGCCCACCAGCTTGCCGAACTTCTTGAGCGTGGCGCCGTTGTTGCCCAGCACCTTGCGGCCCAGCAAATCCAGGCTCTGGATCGTGTTGGTCCCCTCGTAGATCATGTTGATGCGGGCGTCGCGCACGAACTGCTCCATGCCCCATTCCTTGATGTAGCCGTGGCCACCGAACACCTGCTGGCATTGCGTGGCGGCATTAAAGCCGTTGTCGGTCAGGAAGGCCTTGGTGATGGGCGTGAGCAGCGAGAGCATGTCGTCGCTGTCCTTGCGCACCTTCTCGTCGGGGTGGTTGTGCACCTTCTCCAGCAGCACCGAACAGAAGATGGCCAGTGCGCGGCCGCCTTCGGCGTAGGCCTTGGCGGTGAGCAGCATGCGGCGCACGTCGGGGTGCACGATGATCGGATCGGCTGGTTTGTCCTTGGCCTTGGGGCCCGTCAGGCTGCGCATCTGGATGCGGTCCTTCGCGTAAGCCAGTGCGTTCTGGTAAGCCACTTCGGTCAGGCCCAGCGACTGGTTGCCCACGCCCAGGCGCGCGGCGTTCATCATCACGAACATGCCCTGCATGCCCTTGTTGGGCTGGCCCACCATCGTGCCGATGGCGCCATCGATGACGATCTGCGCCGTGGCGTTGCCGTGGATGCCCATCTTGTGCTCCAGGCCGCCGCAATAGATGCCGTTGCGCTCGCCCAGCGTGCCGTCCTTGTTCACGTTGAACTTGGGCACGATGAACAGGCTCACGCCCTTGATGCCCGGAGGCGCGTCGGGCAGGCGTGCGAGCACCAGGTGGATGATGTTCTCGGCCATGTCGTGTTCACCGGCGCTGATGAAGATCTTGTTGCCGGTGAGCTTGTAGGTGCCGTCGGGTTGTGGCTCGGCCTTGGTGCGCATGAGGCCCAGGTCGGTGCCGCAATGCGGCTCGGTCAGGCACATGGTGCCGGTCCACTCGCCGCTGGTCATCTTGTGCAGGTAGGTCGCTTTCTGCTCGTCGGTGCCGAAGGTGTGCAGCGAAGCGTAGGCGCCGTGCGTCAAACCCGGGTACATGGTCCAGGCCTGGTTGGCCGAGTTCATCATTTCGTACATGCACTGGTTCACCACCAACGGCAGACCCTGGCCGCCGAACGCGGGGTCGCACGAGAGCGCCGCCCAGCCACCGTCCACATAGGTCTTGTAGGCTTCCTTGAAGCCCTTGGGCGTGGTGACTTCGTGCGTCTTCTGGTCGAGCTTGCAGCCTTCGGTGTCGCCGCTGATGTTCAGCGGGAAGATCACCTGGGAGGCGAACTTGCCGCCCTCTTCCAGCACCGCGTTGATGGTGTCGGCGTCGATGTCGGCATGGGCCGGGATGGCCTTGAGGTCGTCGGTGACCTTGAGCACTTCGTGCATCACAAACTGCATGTCTCGCAGGGGCGGGTTGTAAACGGGCATGGGGAAACTCCTGTGCTGGGTTTGCGAAAAAACGAAAGGGAGATCAGCCCTGCGTGCGTGCAGCGGCTGGCGATCTGGTGGCGGTCTTGCGGGGCGCAGGTGCCTGCGTGTTGCCGAAGCGGGTAACGATGTTCTCGAACGCGCGCACGGCGCGGCTGGCCGAGTCGGGGCTGCGCAGAAAGCGCGCCTCGTAGTGCAGCGCCAGGATCAGCGCGTGGATTTCGAAGGCCATCTGCGCGGCGTCGGTGTCGGGCGCCAGATGCCCCTCTTCAATCGCGATGTCGACCGCGCGGCGCATGGCCGAGAGCCAGGTGTTGACCGAACTCGCGAGCGCATCGCGCACCGGGCCGGGCCGGTCGTCGAACTCGACCGCGCCGCTGATGTAGATGCAGCCCGAATCGATCTCGACCGAGGTGCGCTTCATCCAGTTGTCGAACAGCATGCGCAGGCGCGGCAGGCCGCGCGGCGCATTGATCGCGGGGTAGAACACCTCTTCTTCAAAGCGCGTGTGGTACTCGCGCACCACCGAAATCTGCAGTTCCTCGCGCGAACCAAAGTGCGCGAACACGCCCGACTTGCTCATCTGCATGACCTCGGCCAGCGCCCCGATCGACAGGCCTTCCAGCCCGATCTGCGTGGCCAGACCCAGCGCGGCATCGACGATGGCGGCTTTGGTCTGCTGGCCTTTTTGCAGCGGCTTGTGGGCCGAGGAGTCGGCGCGGGGACGGCGGGCGGAGGGGGTGGTGCTCATGCGGGGCGGGTGGGTTTTCCGAATAATCGAACGGTCGTTCTATTTTTACCGCAAAACCCGGCCCGTGCGCACCTCCAGCGCTTTTTGTGGGGACTTTGTTTAGGCCTGAGGCCCTAAAAACTCAGCGCAGGTTCTCGGGCACTTCACGCACCGCCTCGTCCGCCACCGCCCACACCCGGTCACCCGGGCGCTGCTGGATGGGGTGCATGCCGGTGAAGTCGCCGAAGGCGGGCAGCACAACGACCGCGTGGTGCGCCGGGTCGCCGAACCAGAAACAGGGCAGGCGCAGGCGCTCGCGCGCGCCGCCTCTCAAACCGATGCAGGGATGCCAGTGACCAGCCAGGGTGTAGGCGCCAGCCACGGGCTGCGGTTCGTGGCTCAGGGCCCAGGGCCCCATCACCCAGGGTTCTGTTTGCAGTTCGATGCCCCATTCGGGCGGCGGATCGCCTGCGGCGCGGTCGTGGTTGCCGCGCACCAGGTGCACACGCAGACCGGGGCACCTGCCACGCCACCCGGTCAATGCCTGCCCGACCACGGCATTGAGCTCCGGGCTTCGCCCGCGAGCGGCGTGCAGCAGGTCGCCCAGGCACACGAGGTGTTGCACCGGTGTGTCGCCGAGTGAAGTGAGTGCGTCACCCAGGGCTTGCAGCGTGGTGGCGGTGGAACCGGCGGGCACCGGCACACCGAGGCGGCGAAAGCTCGCGGCCTTGCCCAGGTGCACGTCGGCCACCAGCAAGGCGGCGTGGTCGGGGAGGAAGGCTGCGCCTGAAGGGTGCAAGCCGATCGACAAACCAGCGCCCACATGCGCTGGCACCCAGGGCGCAGGGAGTGGCTTGCGTTCGGTCAGAGCCGCGTCACCGGCAGCAGCAGCGCCAGGCTGTGTTCGAGGTTTTCGCTGGGCGGGCGTTTGAAGCCGCTGCGCGCGAACCGCTGCAATCGGCCGACACAGAAAGCTGTGATCACCGAAGCGTCGGCCTGCGCATCCACCGTGGGGGTGGCCACGCCGGCCACCACGGCCGCTTCGCGCAGGTTCTGCTTCAGCACCGATTCGATCTTGTCGAAAAACAAATTCATGCGTTGTTGCAGGCGCTCGTTCTCGAACACCAGCGCATCGCCCACCATCACGCGCGTCATGCCCGGGTTTTTTTCGCCGAACTGCAGCAGCAGCGTGACGAGCTTGCGGCTGCGCGCATTGGCATCGGGTTCACGTTCACCGAGCTGGTTGACGAGACCGAAGACCGATTGTTCGATGAACTCGATCAGGCCTTCGAACATCTGGGCCTTGCTGGCGAAGTGGCGGTACAGCGCGGCCTCGCTCACATCAAGCCGCGCCGCGAGACCGGCGGTGGTGATGCGCTCGGCACCGGGCTGCTCCAGCATGGTGGCCAGCGCTTCCAGGATCTGCACGCGGCGCTCGCCCGGCTTGGGCCGTTTGCGCGCGCCGTGGTCGGCCTGGGCCGCAGCTTCGATCACGCTGGCGGCTTCAAGGGCGGCGGCGTCTTCCGGCGAAGGAGACTCGGGAGCGTTGGTGGTCATGGGCAGGCGGTCCGATCGGTGTGAGCTGATGGGTGCTGGTGGCCGCAGTGCCGGCCCGAGTTGCATGTTCTGTTACGAATTTTCGCACACCGACGCTGTGGCACACACCCAACGGGGGCGGGGTACCCGATGTCAGTGGGTGATCGCATCCAGCGTCACGCGAACGCGCAGTCCGCGGCCCTCGGCGCCGTTGTCCAGCTGCAGGTGGGTGGCGTGCACGCGCGCGATCTCGTCGGCGATGGCCAGGCCCAGCCCGTTGCCCTCGCCTGCGGTGCCGGGCACGCGGTAAAAGCGCTGCAACACGCGCAGGCGCTCGCCAGCCGGAATGCCGGGTCCGTCGTCTTCGACCTCGATCCACACCCGCTTGCCCTGAAGCGTGGGACCGGTGCCGCAGCGCAACGTGATGCGTCCGCCCGGCGGGGTGTACTTCACCGCGTTGTCCACCAGGTTGATCAGCAATTCGCGCAGCAGCCAGGCGTGGCCGAGCGTCTGGGCGGGTTCGATCTCCAGGCCCAGGTCCATCTGCTTGCTGCTGGCGGCGTCCAGGTAAAGGCCGAGGATGTTCTCGCACAGCTCGGCCAGGTCCACCTGTTGCAAGGCTTGGGCATCACCGCCCATGGCATCGACCCTTGAGAGCGCCAGCAGCTGGTTGGCCAGCTGCGAGGTGCGGCGCGTGGCATCGCGCAAGCGCAGCACCTGGTCGGCACGCAGGCTGAGCATGTCGCCCCCGCCCAGGCTGCGCGCGGCCTGCGCCCAGGCCTCCACCTGCGATTGCAGGCCCGCCAGCGGCGTGCGCAGCTGGTGCGCAGCGTCGGCCACAAAACGCCGCTGCGCTTCGGTCTGCGCATTGACCAGAGCGAACAAGCGGTTGAGCGAGTCCACCAAAGGCTGCACCTCCACCGGCGCCGTCTCGGCACTGATCGGGCTGAGGTCGCGCGGTGATCGGCGCTCCACCGCCTGCTTCAGATCGATCAGGGGACGCAGCGCGCGCGCCACGCCCCAGGTGACGACACCCGCCGCCACCAGAAAGAGCACCAGGTTGGGCAGCATGACCCGCATGAGCACCGAACTGGCCCAGTGCTGCTGCGCGTCGGACCCGTCCGCCAGCAGCACGATGAGGTCACCCGCGGACGATCGCGTGCGCTGCGCCACCACCCGGTAGGTCACGCCACCTTCCACCACGCTCAGGAATTCGGCGCCGTCGGTGGCGGGCAGCACGGTGGGCAGCCAGCGCTCACCCAACAGCAGGATGCCTTGCGCGTCGAACACCCCAAAGGCCGCGAAGCCCTGACGCTCACGCAAGAACTCATCCACCGGAGGCGCCAGCAGCAGGGCCAGCGCGGGGGCGTCCAGCACATCGCTGGCGCTGAGCAGCGGTTCATCGAGCGAGGCCGGTCCACGCGCGGCGATGTCCATCACCACCACCGAATCGGCCAGCAGCGGCACCAGCCGCAGCAGGCGCTGGTCCTGCTGCAGGGCGGCGGTGCCGGCGCTCTGGAAATGGAACACCACACTGACCGCGCCGATGAGCGCAATGGTGATGAGCAGCAGCACCAGCAGGCGCCGCTGCAGCCCCCAGATCATGCCGGGGGCGGGTGCGCCCTCAGGTCGGGGCCACATCGCCGGTGGCCACGGTCATCTCCAGCCGGTACCCGAACCCCCGGATGGAGCGAAGGCACACGCCGGCCGGCTCCAGCCGGGCGCGCAGGCGCGAGATGTAGACCTCGATGGTGTTGGGCGTGATCTCCTTGTCCCACCCGGTGAGCGCCTGCAGCAGCTTGTCCTTGGCGGCGGGCTTGGGTGCCAGCAGCAGCAGGTACTCGAGCACGGTCCACTCGCGCGGGCCCAGCTCCAGCGGCTCGCCCGCGAGCGTGATGCGGCGCAACGCCGTGTCCATCTCCAGCGGACCAAAGCCCAGCACGGCTGAGGTCGCGGCCTGCGATCGGCGCAGCAAGGCGCGCAGCCTCGCCAGCAACTCGGGCAGCTCGAAGGGTTTGACCATGTAGTCGTCGGCCCCGAGGTCCAGACCCTGCACACGGTCGTGCAGCGCGTCGCGCGCAGTGAGGATGAGCACCGGCATCTGCAAGCCCGAGGTGCGCAGACGCCGCGTGAGCTCCAGGCCGTCGATGCCGGGCAGGCCGATGTCGACGATGGCAAGGTCGAAGCTGTCGCTCTCCAGCGCACGCTCGGCGCGCTCGGCGCTGGGAACCCAGTCCACGGTGTAGCCGGCGTTGCACAAGCCCAGCTTGACACCGCTGGCCACCATCACGTCGTCTTCGACCAAAAGCAAACGCACGGTCAGTGGCTTTTGATCATGGTGCCGAAGGGCTCGTTGCCCAAAACCTCCAGCAGCAGCGCATGCGGCACGCGGCCATCGATGATGTGCACCGCGTTCACGCCACTCTTGGCCGCGTCCAGCGCGCCGGCGATCTTGGGGATCATGCCGCCGGAGATGGTGCCGTCTTCCACCAGCTCGTCGATCTGCCGGGGCGTGAGTTCGGTGAGCAGCTGGCCATCCTTGTCGAGCACGCCACGGATGTTGGTGAGCATGAGCAGCTTCTCGGCCTGCAGCACGGTGGCGAGCTTGGCGGCCACCACGTCGGCATTGATGTTGTAGCTCTCGTTCTGTTCACCAAAGCCGATCGGGCTGACCACGGGGATGAATTGGTCGTCCTGCAAGGCCTTCACGACGCTGGGGTCGATGCTCACGATGTTGCCCACCTGGCCCACGTCGTGTTCGAGGCTGGGGTCCTTCTGGTCGGTCATGCGCAGCTTCTGCGCGCGGATCATGGCGCCATCACGCCCGGTCAAACCAACCGCTTTGCCGCCAGCCTGGTTGATGAGGCCCACGATGTCCTGCTGCACCTCCCCGGCCAGCACCCACTCCACCACCTCCATGGTCTCGGCGTCGGTCACGCGCATGCCCTGGATGAACTGCCCTTGTTTGCCCAGGCGCTTGAGCAGCGTCTCGATCTGCGGTCCACCCCCGTGCACCACCACCGGGTTGATGCCGACCAGCTTGAGCAGCACCACGTCTTCCGCAAAGTCCTGCTGCAGGGCCGGGTCGGTCATGGCATTGCCGCCGTATTTGATGACCATGGTCTTGCCGTGGTACTTGCGGATGTAGGGCAATGCCTGGGCCAGGATTTCGGCCTTGTCGCGGGGGGGGATGGTGGTGACGTCGGGGGGGGTGGTCATGGGCTTGGGCTTTCGTTGTTCCGAAATTGTAGGCTTCACACGATGTGTCTTGTCCCCGAGGCTGGCCGGGTTTCGGCCCGGCTCACCACGTCAGCGAACACATCACGCAGAAGAAGAAAGTCCGTCCACAGCCTGAAACAAAGCCTGCCGCGCCTGCACAACGATGCGCGCCTTCCACTCATCCGTGTCCACATGGAACGCCGCCAGCAACCGCGCCTTGATCGCGGCACGCAATGCCTCGGGCGCATCCGGATGCAGGAGCAGCCAATGGTCTCCCCGCAGGGCGTCGATGACCTCTTCGATCGGCACCGTGCCGTACTCCATGGCGATGCCCGTGTACTGCGCCCGCGGACATTCCTCGTAGGCCACGTTCCACATCAGACCGGTCAACAGGGCCGAGGTGGAGGAGCCGTCGTAGATCGACGTGACCGGGGTCTGGCCACCGCCACCCCACCAGCTGCGCGCGCGCTTGAGCGCGACCACGTCGTCGCGGCAGGCACAGATGCGTTCGCCCAGACCACTTTCGCCCAGGCCGGTGTGCAGGTCGATCCACGCCAGGTGGCGGGCTTGCTGGCCGTGATGGCGCAGCACCTGGCGCAGCGTCTGGTTGCTCCAGGTGGCTTCAACACCGCCGAAAAACAAACCGTCTGCAAACGCGTGCTGACCTTGCGACACCGCGGCCTGAAAGCGGGTGAGACCATGAGACTGGATGTAGGCGCCGATGGCTGCGGCGTTCTCCGCACCAGGGGGCCATTGCGCGGGCAAGAGCAGTTCGTGCAGCTCGGCATAGGCTTCGTTGACGGGCAACGGCTGGCTGAAATCCTGGAAGTTGCGGTTGAGGTCGACGTTCTCGTGCGTCACGCGCCGCACCCACGAGAAACCGTGGGGGTTGAGCGCATGGATATAGAGCACGGCCACCCCGGCCGTGCGCGCGTGTTCGCGCCATTCGGCGTCTTGCGCGGCGAACACCTGCACGCCCGAACCGCAGTAGCCCTCCACGCCATGGCAGGCGCTGCTGACGATGAGCAGGCGTTCGGCGGCGGGGTCGCCGTCGAGCGCCACGTCCATCGCGAGCACCTCACCATCGCGACCGGGCAGCGGGTGCTGGTGGCTGCTGATGGCCATGCCGGCGGTGGCGGCCGCTTCCAGGAACTGCACCCGGGCCCGGGCGTACGACGGGGAGAAAGCGTCGCTGGGTGCGATCAAGCCGCCACCCCGGGGCGTGGGCGGCTCAGCCACTTTTCGGCCAGTTGCACCCAGTAGGTGGCGCCCAGCGGGATCAGGTCGTCGTTGAAGTCGTAGCTGGGGTTGTGCAGCATGCAGGGGCCGCCACCATGGCCCATTTCGCGGTGCGCGCCGTCGCCGTTGGCGATGAAGGCGTAGCAGCCCGGGCGCGCCTGCAGCATGTAGGCGAAATCTTCCGCGCCCATGGTGGGCTCCTGCTCCACCACCCGGTCGGCACCCACGATGTCGGCCATGACCTCGCGCGCAAACGCGGTCTCGGCGGCGTGGTTGATGGTGGGCGGGTAGTTGCGCTTGAACTTGAACTCCACCGTGGCACCAAAGGCCGCGCTGGTGTGCTCTGCCACTTCCTGCATGCGACGTTCGATCATGTCGAGCACCTCATACGTGAAGGTGCGCACCGTGCCCTGGATCTCGCAGCTGTCGGGCACCACGTTGGTGGCCTCGCCGGTGTGGATCATGGTGACCGAGATCACGCCGGCGTCCACCGGCTTCTTGTTGCGCGAGATGATGGTCTGGAAGGCCATGACCATCTGGCAGGCCACCGGCACCGGGTCGATGCCGTTGTGGGGCAGTGCGGCGTGTGAACCCTTGCCGCGGATGACGATGTGGAACTCGTTGCTCGACGCCATGACCGGGCCGGCGCTGGCAGCGAACGTGCCCACCGCCATGCCGGGCCAGTTGTGCATGCCGAACACCGACTCCACCGGGAACTGCTCGAACAGGCCGTCCTTGATCATTTCGCGCGCGCCGCCGCCGCCCTCTTCGGCCGGCTGGAAGATCAGGTAGACCGTGCCGTCGAAGTTGCGGTGCTTGGCGAAATGTTGGGCCGCGCCGAGCAGCATGGCGGTGTGGCCGTCGTGGCCGCAGGCGTGCATCTTGCCGGCGTGCTGGCTGGCGTGGGCAAAGGTGTTGTGCTCCTGCATGGGCAGGGCGTCGATGTCGGCGCGCAGGCCGATGGCGCGACCGCAGGCACCGCCATCACGGCCGTGCACGATGCCCACCACACCGGTGGTGCCCATGCCGCGGTGCACCGGAATGCCCCACTCAGCGAGTTTGGCCGCCACCACGTCGGCGGTGCGCACCTCCTTGAAACAGAGTTCCGGGTGGGCGTGGATGTCGCGTCGCACGGCGGCGATGCCCGCAGCCTGCGTGAGGATCGAGTCGATGAGTTTCATGGCGGTCTTTGTGTGCCGTGGCAACGGCGAAAACGACAAAGGTCCATGGTAGCCACGATCCGCTCGGCGGCGGGGCCACGCGCGCGACAGCCCCAGGGTCCAATGGGTCGATCGGAGCCCTGGGCCGCTCACTCCTTGCGTCGAATCACGCTCGCGCGGGCCGCATCGTCCTTGTAGACATAGGCGCGCTCGCCGCCCTGCCAGGTGCCCAGCCACAGCATGTTGGCCGAGATGGCGTCGTGATCGGTGTTGCTGAACGGGCGGTCGTAGGTCGTGACCACGCCGCGGTAAGGCTGCTGCAGGTTCTCCAGCGACTGCTTCAGGCCCTTGCCGGTGATGTTCCCCTTGGTGAGGAACATGGCACGCAGCAGCAGGTGCACCGAGTCGTAGGTCTGTGCGGCCGACATCATGGAGCCGATGGGGCGTTCCTTGGAAATCTTGGCGTAGCCGCGCAGGAAGGTGCTGTTGCGTTCCATGAAGGTGTTGGGCAACACGGTCTGCACCACGAACGTCCCCTCGACCGCGCCCTTGGACGCTTCAAAGGCCGACGCGTGCGACAAGCCCCAGGGGCCGTACTGCGGCACGTTCCAGCCCGCCGCGGCGCGGCTGGCGGAGATCACGCCCTGCTCGGGGCCCACGGTCCAGCCGATCAGTGCGTCAGCACCGGAGTCCTTGAGCTGCTTCATCTCATCAGTCAGGGTTTTCACACCCACCTTGAAGCGCACGACGATCTGCGGCTTGAGGCCCACGGCCTGCAGCGCCGCTTCCAGGTCTTTGAGGCCGCCGTCGCCGTAGCCGGTGCTGTCCACCAGCAGCGCCACCTTCTTCAGGTTGCGTTTGACGATGTCGGCCACCAGAAACTGCGACTGGAGCTGGTCGCGCGCCGAGGTGCGGAAGATGTAGCTCTCGGCCGCCGGGTACTTGGCGGTGATGGCGGTGCCGGTGGCACACGGCACGATCAGGATGTGCTGGTTGGCCTGGAACACATCGAGGGCCTTCATGGCCACGCCGGTGTTGCAGAAGCCCACGGTGGCCGCCACCTTTTCGGTGAGCACCAGGTCTTCCGCGTGTTTGAGACCGGCGTCGGGGTTGGCCTGGTCGTCACGGATCACCAGCTCCAGCTTGCGCCCGAGGTAACCCCCCACGGCGTTGATCTCGTCCACCGCCACCTGCGCCCCCACCCGCGCGCTGTTGCCCATGTCGGACGACCCGCCGGTCAGCGGCAGGATCAGCCCGAGGCGGATGAGTTTGGGGTCTGGCGCGACCGGCGCAGCGCTGGCGGGAGCGGGCGCCTGAGCCCAGGCGGGAGCCAGGACAAGCGACAGGACAAGCGCCACCACAGGGCGAACGGACAACTGCATGAATAGCCTCCTGAGCGGATGAGATGTTCATCAACCAACTCGGAACAGGCTACAGCGCAACACTTTGGGAAGGCAATCGGGCGAAACGCGCTGTGGGGAATCGACACCGCTCGTCGCGGCGCAAGATTGCGCGGAGGGCAGTTACCTCAAACCCAATAACTTCATCTTGAAAACCACCAGCAAACAGATACCAAAGCATCTGTTTTCACATCGGCACCAACATCGGTTTTGCCAACGCCCCGGTGGCGCCATCTGTGCACGCAGCTGGCCCCCACGCCGCACAAGTGACGCAAGCGAGCAACGCGTTATTCCAGCCATCGGTTACCGGCGGATGCGCCCGTCTTCGGTGAGCAGCGTGAGCTCCACAAACTTCGAGCCGGTGTGTTTGTTGGCCCCAAAGTCCACCGGGAAGCCGCCGAAATTGACGTTCTGCATGCCCTGCACGGCGTTGATGAAGCCCTCGCGCGTGAGCGACCTTCCTGCGCGGCGCACGCCTTCGGTGAACACCTTGGCCGCCACAAAACCTTCCATGCCCGAGTAGTTGGGCTCCACGCCGCGTTTGTCCTTGATGGCCGCGAGGTACTCGCCCGAGAGCGGCGTGGCCGGCGTGTAGGGAAAGGGCATCACCTGGCTCACGGACACGCCCCGCGCTTCGGCACCGAGTTCGTCGATGAGGGCCTGCGTCCCCACAAACGACACGTTGTAAAAGTTGCCGTTGAAACCAGCCCGGCGCGCCTGGCGCACAAACGTGGCCACCGCCTTGTAAGCCCCGATCTGCACGATGGCCTCCGGTTTCAGGGCCATGATGTCTTTCACCGCCTGCGCCACCTCGATCGTATTGCGTTCCACCGTGCCCAGGGCCACAGGCTCCAGGCTCAAGGCGGTCATGGCCCGGGTGACACCCTCCAGACCTGTCTTGCCGTAGGCGTCATCCTGGTAGAACACCGCGATCTTCTTGATGCCGGTGGAGGTGATCTGGCGCACGATGGCGGCCGTCTCGTCGAAGTACGAAGCGCGCACGTGGATGGCGTAGCGGTTGAACGGCTCGCGAAGCGCCTGCGCACCGGTGAAGGGTGCAAAAAACGGCAGCTTGGCCGTGGAGGCCAGCGGCAAGGCGGCCAGACTGGTGGGCGTGCCGATGTAGCCGAACAGCGCAAACACGTCGTCGGCAATGAACTGGCGCGTGTTGGCGGCGCAGCGCTCGGGCTCGTAGCCGTCGTCCAGCCGTTTGATCTCGATCGTGCGGCCGTTGACCCCGCCCTTGGCGTTGACCGTGTCGAAGAACGCCTGCGCGCCCAGGTGGAACTGCAAGCCCAGCTGCACGGCCGCGCCGGTGAACGGGGCAGACTGGCCCAGCACGATGCGGGTGTCGCTCAGGGCGGCACTCTGCGCGCCGACCCGGGCCCCCCACGACGCCAGGGCGCCCGAGCCGACCAACTTGCACACTTGGGACAAGGCTTCACGACGCTGCATGCAGATACTCCTGATATGCTGATTTGGGAACCCCGCAGGGTAAAGCAAGCACCCTGCCAACACCGAGCAACCCGGACACAGATCCTTTCCTTCCGATGAACTCCACCGTGCACACGATCCGCGGCGCCTGCCCCCACGATTGCCCCGACACCTGTTCCCTCGTCACCACAGTGGAGAACGGTGTGGCGCTGCGCGTGCAGGGCAACCCCGAGCACCGACACACCGACGGTGCGCTGTGCACCAAGGTGTCGCGATACACCGAGCGCACCTACCACCCCGAGCGCCTGCTGCACCCCCTCGTGCGCACCGGTCCCAAGGGCAGTGGGCAGTTCAAACGCGTGGGCTGGGACGAAGCGCTGGACCTGATTGCCGCGCGCCTGCAAGACATCGCCGCGCGCGACCCGCAGGCCATCGTTCCCTACAGCTACGCCGGCACCATGGGCCAGGTGCAGGGCGAGGGCATGGCGGCGCGTTTCTTCCACCAGCTGGGCGCCTCACATCTGGACCGCACCATCTGCGCCTCGGCCGGCGGCGAGGGGCTGGTCCAGACCCTGGGTGGCAAGGTCGGCATGAAGGTGGAGCACTTTGCCGACTCCAGACTCATCGTGATCTGGGGAAGCAACTCCATCGGCAGCAACCTGCACTTCTGGCGCCTGGCCCAGCAGGCCAAACGCAAGGGCGCGCGCCTGGTGTGCATCGACCCGCGCCGCTCCGAAACGGCCGAGAAGTGCCACGAACACATTGCCCTGCGCCCGGGCACCGACGCCGCGCTGGCGCTCGCGCTCATGCACCAGCTCATCACGCACAACTGGCTGGACCACGACTACATCGCGCAGCACACGCTGGGCTGGGAGGGCCTGCGCGAGCGTGCGCTGCAGTGGCCACCCGAGCGCGCCGCCGAGGTGTGCGGCATTCCGGTGCAGCAGATCACCGATCTGGCACGCGACTACGGTACGACGAAACCCGCCGCCATTCGCCTGAACTACGGCATGCAGCGCGTGCGCGGTGGCGGCAACGCGGTGCGCGCCGTGGCCTGCCTGCCGGCGCTGGTGGGCGCCTGGCGCGAGCCCGCGGGCGGCCTGCTGCTGTCCAGCTCGGCGCAGTTCCCGGTGAACCGCACCGCCCTGCAAAAGCCCGAACTGCTGGCCGGACGCACGCCACGCACCATCAACATGAGCACCATCGGCAACGACTTGCTGAACCCGGGCTCGGCGGCCTTCGGCCCGAAGATCGAAGCGCTCATCGTCTACAACAGCAACCCGGTGGCGGTGGCGCCCGAGTCGGGCAAGGTGGTGCAGGGCTTCCTGCGCGAAGACCTGTTCACCGTGGTGCTCGAACACTTCCAGACCGACACCGCCGACCATGCGGATGTGATCCTGCCGGCCACCACGCAGCTGGAACACTGGGACATCCACACCAGCTACGGCCACACCGATGTGCTGCTCAACCGCCCGGCCATCGCACCCGTGGGCGAGGCCCGCACCAACACCGACATCTTCCGTGCACTGGCCGCGCGCCTGGGTTTTGACGACCCGTGTTTTGCCGACGACGACGAGACCCTGTGCCGCACGGCGTTCGGCACCAAGGTGGATTTCCAGACCCTGCTCGACCAGGGCTTTGCCACCCTGCCCATTCCCGAAGCGCCCTTTGCCCACGGCGGCTTCCCCACACCCTCGGGCCGCTGCGAATTCTTCAGCGCCCGCCTGGCCGCGCAGGGCCTGGACGGCCTGCCCGACCACCTGCCCAACCACGAGCTGGCGGGAACCTCGACCGCCTTCCCGCTGGCCATGATCTCGCCACCAGCGCGCAACTTCCTCAACTCCAGCTTCGTCAACGTGCAAAGCCTGCGCGACATCGAAGGCGAACCGCTGCTGGAAATCCACGCCGACGACGCGCAGCAGCGCGGCATCGAGACCGGCCAGATGGTGCGCGTGTTCAACGACCGCGGCGAGTACCGCTGCAAGGCCAAGGTGTCCACGCGCGCACGGCCGGGTGTGGTCAACGGCCTGGGCATCTGGTGGCGCAAGCTGGGGCCCTCGGGCACCAACGTGAACGAAGTGACCAGCCAACAGCTCACCGACATGGGCCGCGGCCCGGTGTTTTACGACTGCCTGGTTGAAGTCGCCGGCGTGGGCTGATGGCGGTCATGAGCAAGCTGCTGGTGCTCACCCTCGTGGCCCTGCTGGGCGCGGGCTGCGCCAGCAACACCACCGGCGTGGGTTACTACTGGCAGTCGGTCACCGGGCACCTGCAGCTGATGAAAGCGGCGCGGCCAGTGGACGACTGGCTGGCCGACGAAGCTGCGCCCTCCCTGCTCAAACAACGGCTGCAAAACGCGCGCCGCATCCGCGCGTTCGCGGTGAGCGAACTCGCCCTGCCCGACAACAACAGTTACCACCGCTACGCCGACCTGCAGCGCCGCGCGGCCGTCTACAACGTGGTGGCCGCACCCGCGCTCTCGCTCACACTGGAAACCTGGTGTTTTCCGGTGGCGGGCTGCGTGGGCTACCGCGGCTACTTCGCTGAAACCGACGCACGCGCCTTCGCCGACAGCCTCGACCCCCAACTGGAAGTGGCCGTCTACCCGGTCCAGGCCTATTCCACGCTGGGCTGGATGAACTGGGCCGGCGGCGACCCCCTGCTCAACACCTTCATCACCTACCCCGAGGGTGAACTCGCGCGCATCGTGTTTCACGAACTCGCACACCAGGTGGTCTATGTGCAGAACGACACCGCCTTCAACGAGTCGTTCGCCACCACGGTCGAGCGGTTGGGCGGCGCGCGCTGGCTCGCCCGCTCAAACGACCAGGCCCGCGCCGACTACGCCACCTTCGACAATCGCCGCCGCGCGTTTCGCGCACTCACCCGCGCCACCCGCGAGCGCCTGAAGGCGATCTACGAAGACGCCGAGCTGCCGGACAACACCAAGCTGCAGCGCAAGGCCGTTGTCATGAACGACTTCCGCCAGCGATACGCCGAGCTGAAAGCCGGCTGGAACGGCTATGCCGGCTACGACCCCTTTGTGGCCCGCGCCAACAACGCCAGCTTTGCCGCGCAGGCCGCCTACGACGAATGGGTGCCCGCGTTCGCGGCCTTGTTCGAACGCGAGGGCCGCGACTTTGCGCGGTTTTATGATGCGGTTCGCGCGCTGGCCCGCCAGCCGAAAGACGAGCGCCAGGCAGCCCTGCGCGAGTTGGCGCCCACCGCCCTGGCCGCCAGTGACACGCCCCGCCCCTGACAACAACACCGAGAGACACCATGGCCGACATCCACATCGAACGCGATCACCAACTCGGCATGGGCGGCGCACGCAAGCTCGCCTGGCGCTGGGCCGAACAGGCCGAAAGCGACTTCGACATGAGCTGCACCTACGAAGAGGGCGACGACTGCGACGAGGTGCAGTTCACCCGCTCGGGTGTGAGCGGCACGCTCAAGGTGTCGGCAGACAAGTTTGAACTTGATGCACGCCTGGGCTTTTTGCTGGGCGCATTCAAGGAGCGCATCGAGGGCGAGATCGTCAAGAACCTCGACGAACTGCTGGCGGCGAAAAAACCCGCCGCCAAAAAGAAAAAGGCCGGTTGAACAACCGGCCTTGCGCCCAGCTGAAACTCAGCTGAGTTCCTGGATGAGGTCGATGTACTGCTGCATCGCGTCGTCCTTGCCCGTGCCCTTGAAGCCGTTCCACGCGTCCCACTTGGCGCGCCCGACCATGTCTCCAAAGCCAGGCTTCTTGCCCTCCACATCGCCCTCGGTGGCCTGCTTGTACAACGCGTAGATTTTCAGCAGCGTGGCGTTGTCGGGGCGCTCGCTGAGGTTCTTGGAATTCGCCACCGCGGCGTCGAAAAGGGCTTTGAGATCGGCCATGTGTGCTCCTGTTGTTGAAATGAACCACCTCGGCAACATGCGCCGGGCTAAGGGCTCTCCCGCTATCTTACGGTCGAGCGCCTCTGCACAATAGGTCCAAAGGCCAAGACCCGCACAGCCACCCGAGGAGCATCCATGGTTCAACGCGTTGCCGCTCGCAGCGGCACCCCTGCGGGGCGCTCCAGTCGCCCCCCGGCACCCCGCAAGGCGGCACCCAATGGCGCCGTGGCCAGTGTGCTGCCGGCGGTGAAGCAGGCGCTGTCCACCACGCTGGGGCTGGAAGGCGAGCGCATGAGCAAGGTCGACACGGCCTGGCTGCGCATGGACTCCCCCAGCAACCTGATGATGATCGTCGGCGTGTGGATTCTGAAGCCGGGCATCACCATCGAAGCCTTGAGGGAACGGGTGCGCGAGCGCCTGCTGCCCTACCCCCGGTTTGTGCAGCTGGCGCGCGAAGATGCCGCCGGGGCGCACTGGATCCACGACCCCGACTTCCGCCTCGACCGCCACGTGGTCACGCACCGCCTCTCGCAGACCGGCGCGCAGACCGGGCAGGACGCCTTGCAGGCCCGTGTGGCCGAGCTCGCCATGCAACCGCTGGACCGCCAGCACCCGCTGTGGCGCTTCGAGCTGATCGAGCAGTACGGCGAAGGCTCGGCACTGGTGGCCCGCATCCACCATTGCATAGCCGACGGCATTGCGCTCATCAGCGTGATGATGAGCCTGGTCGACGGTGGCGGTGCGCCCCCGCAGCGCCAGAAACGCAAGAACAGCAAGCCCGGCCTGGACGGCGCCGAAGACTGGGTGGTCGACACCTTGATCCGACCCTTTGGCGACCTCACCGCCAAAGCCCTGGAAGCCGCGGGCGGCGGGGCCGCCAAGTCATTCGCCATGCTCGCGTCGCCTCAACAAAGCCTGACCGACTCGCTGGGCCAGGCGGTGGATCTGGCGCGCATGGGTGGACAGCTCGCCAGCGATCTGGCCGCACTCGCGCTCATGCCCGACGATTCGCCCACCCGCCTCAAAGGCCAGCCCGGCAACACCAAACGCGTGGCCTGGTGCGAACCGATCCCGCTCGACGAGGTGAAGGCGATCGGCAAGGCGCTGAATTGCTCGGTCAACGACGTGCTGCTGGCTTGTGTGGCCGGTGCCATCGGCGCGTATCTGCAAAGCCTGGGCGACTCAACCGAGGGCAAGGAAATCCGCGCCATGGTGCCGATCAACCTGCGACCGATGGAAGACGCCTGGAAGCTCGGCAACCGCTTCGGGTTGGTCCCGCTGGTGCTGCCCATTGGCTGCACCAACCCGGTGGAGCGCGTGTTCACCGTGCGCTCGCGCATGAACAACCTCAAGGGGAGCCTGCAGCCGCTGCTCACCTTCGGCCTGCTCTCGGTGGCGGGCCTGCTGGTGAAGCCCGCGCAAGACGCCATGCTCAGCCTGTTCGGCCGCAAGACCACGGCGGTCATGACCAATGTGCCCGGCCCGGCCACCAAGCTCAAGGTGTGTGGCTCCACGCTGGAGCAGACCATGTTCTGGGTGCCGCAAACGGGCACCGTGGGCCTGGGCGTGTCGATCCTGAGCTACGGCGGCGGCGTGCAGTTCGGCGTGATCGCCGACACCACCTTGTGTCCCGAGCCGCAGCGCATCATCGACGAGTTCGAGCCGGAGTTCCGGCGCCTGCTCACCTTGACGTTGATGTTGCCCTGGGGCGAGAGCAAGGCCTAGTGCCCCCACGCTCCGCCGCTGCGCGGGTCGCTGCCCCCCGAGGGGGCTGATCCGGCTTGGGCCGGCCCGGCGCCGGATCGATTGCCTTCACGCGATCGCCAGTCGGCGCGAGGCGATCTCCAGCAAGCCGTCAAAGATCAGGCCCTCCACCAGCTCCACCTGCAGCGCCATGCTGGGCGCCATCTTCCAGCCGGCGCCGCCGGTCATGAAACACACCGGTTCCTCGCCGCAGTGGCGGCGCAGGTTGTCCACCATGCGCTGCACCGCGCCGGCAATGGCGAAGGTGCCGCCGCTGGTGAGCGCGTCGCTGGTGTTGGTGGGGAAATCGCGCACTTCGCCGGTGGGCACGTGCAGGCCAGCCGTGCCCGATTCGAGCGCGCGCAACATGATGCCGTGGCCCGGCAGGATGATGCCGCCCAGGAAGCGCCCTTCGGTGTCGATGGCTTCCACCGTCACGGCCGTGCCGACCATCACCACCACGCAGGGCTGATTCAAGCCGCGCGAGACCAGGCGCTGGCGCGCCCCGATCACCGCCACCCAGCGGTCCGCGCCCAGACGCGCGGGATGGTCGTAGCCGTTGACCACCCCCGCCTCGGCGTTGCCGGACACCACCCATTGCGGGGTCACATCCCAGAGTTCGAGCTGTTCCTCGACCCGGCGCTTGACCGCGTCCCCCGCGACCACACAGCCCAGCACCCAATGCGGCGCGGGCAGATCGGCCCAGTCGCCTTCGGCCAGGGTTTCGATGTTTTCAAGGAATTGGGCGCCTTGAGCGATGAGGCGCGAACCGGAACGCGGTTCTTCATACAAGGCCCACTTCAGGCGGGTGTTGCCAACGTCCAGGGCCAGAAATGTCATGCGCGGATTATGACCACGCCAACTCCGGCCCTCTTGCGCACTGCAGCATGAGTATCCGGCGCCGGGCCGCCCCAAGCCGGATCAGCCCCCTCGGGGGGCAGCGGACCTCGCGCAGCGGGGGAGCGTGGGGGCCCATAACCTCTAGATCAATCCAATCCAGCACGCGCGCTGCACCGCCGCCAGCTTGTTGTCGGTCTTGAGCTTGGCCATGGCGTTGGCCAGGTGGTAGTTCACCGTGCGTTCCGAGCAGTCCATGCGCAGGGCGGTTTCGCGTGCGGTGAGGCCCTCAAAGGCCATGTTCAGGCTCTCGAGCTCGCGCGGGCTCAGGTTCACCCTCGCTTCGGCGATCGCGCGGCGCAACATGGGCCAGATGTTGAAGGCCGACCAGGCCAGTGCCGCCGCTTCCGACCGGTCACCAAATGCGCGCGGACTGAACATGAAACATTCAAACGCGCGGCCGGCAGGCAGGCTGAAAGCCACGCGCACCAGCGTCTGGTAGCCGTGTGCCAGCCACAGGCGCCGCCAGCGGCTGGATTGTTCAAACACCGACTTGGAGATGTCCTGCCACGCCACCAGGGGCGCGTCGCTGTCGCGCCAGCTGGCGCCAAAATCGGTGCTGTCGGCCAGGGCCTGGGCGGCCGACAGCAGGCGGGGCGGGTGCACCGCCAGCACCTCGCGCTGGTCACGCCCGCCGGTGGGCGCCGGGCCCAGCACCATCACGGACTCCACGCCCTGGTCATGCAAGGCACACACCCAGTCGGCCAGGATGCTGTCCAGGCTCACACTGTCAAAGTTGACAGGCAGGGTCATGACCGCGAACACTCTGTTGCAGACACAATGGGCCCGGCACTGGGGCAACCGGAACGGGCAACGGGTGTTCTGCAATTCAAGGAGTACATATTGCCTCTGGACCGGTTGAGGTTGCTCAGCGCGAAGGCGCGTTTGTGGCGGTGGCTGCTGGACGAGGTGGTGCACGCGCCGCTGGAGCCGATTTTGCACCCATCCCGCGCGCGGCTGCAGTACCTCGGCGCGTTCACCATCCTGGGCCACATCGCCTTCGGGTGGATCTGGATCGAACTCCTGCCGCAGCCCTACGAGAATCTGGCCACCCGCGTGGCCATGGCCGGCCTGGGCATCCCCTTGCTGATCGGTGCGATCAACCGCGATCTGACGTCGCAGGCCACCATCTGGATCTATTCGATGGCCTGCTGGCTGCAGCTGCCCATGTTCTTCTCCCTGATGTACTGGCTCAACGGCGGCAACGACGTGTGGCTGGCCAGCATGGCGTGCATGCTGGTCATCTACTACCACCTCACCGACTGGCGCCTGGCCACGCTGGGCGCGGTCGCGGGGGTCGTGCTCAGCCTGGTACTGGCCCGCACGCTGCAAGGGGCACTGAACGCCGAGGCCACCCAGGCCGACCACCTGGTGGTGCTGGCGTTTGCCTGGGGCGCAGCGCTGATGCTGGGCGCCTCCAGCGCCAACCTGCGCCGCACCCGCCTGATCAACACCCTGAGCACCATGGGCGTGATGGCGCACGAGTTGCGCACCCCGCTGGCCACCGTCAACCTGATGGGCGATGTGTTGCGCAACCTTTCGCAGCACGACCTGCCCGAGTCCAAGCAGAAGAAGTTCGACGAACTGGCCACGCGTCTGCAAAACCTGGTGCGCAGCATGAACCGGCAGATCGACACCCAGATCTCCAACGCGCAGCTCACCCGCCTGCCGCGCGACCAGTCGTCCATCCGCGCGGCCGAACTGGTGCAGGACGTGGTGCTGAACTACCCTTACCGCTCTTCGCGCGAGCGCGACTGCGTGCAGGTGCACATCCAGCAGGACTTCCATTTCGTCGCCTCGCGCCAGTTGTTCTCGCAGGTGCTCACCAACCTGATCAAAAACGCCCTGCACTCGCTGGCCTCGGCCAGCCAGGCGCCCAGCCCGGGCGACCTCCGGCTGGACGTGGGCGTGCACCACGGCAAAGGCCGCATTGCAGTATCTGACGACGGTATCGGCATTGCCCACGATCAGCAGGCGAGAATCTTTGAGCCTTTCTTCTCCACCCTGGCGGGCGCCGGCAACGGCCTGGGTCTGACGTTCTGCAAGAACGTGGTGGAAGCGGCTCAGGGAAGCCTGAGCGTGCATTCCGAACCGGGTCTGGGCGCGGTCTTCATGATCGACCTGCCCCTCAAACCCACGGCTTCCACCGCATCAGCCAACACCGCTTCATTTTCCCCACGCTGACGACACGATGGCACTGACGATCCCCCTTTTCCACCGTCCCGGCAGCATCCTGTTCCTTGACGACGACACCGACTACCTCGACATGCTCGGGCTGGTCATCCCCACGCACTGGCAGGTGGAGCTGTTCTCGCGCCCGTCGGGCTTTTCGCAGCGCATGCAGCAGGAGCCCGCCCGTTGGGAAGCCGACGCCATGGTGCAGTTGCAGATGATCGAGCGCTGGCGCCAGGGCCAGCCCCTGCTGCCGCAGATCCTGCGCTACTGGGCGGTGAATCCGGCGCGCTACCAGCTGGTCAAGACCTGCGTGGTCGACTACGCCATGCCGGGCACCGACGGCCTCAAGGTGCTCAACACCCTGCTTGACTGGCCAGGCTCGCGCGTCCTGCTCACCGGCCAGGCGGACGAGCAGATCGCGATCCAGGCCTTCAACAACGGCCTGATCGACCAGTTCGTGCCCAAGCAGACCACCGACATCACGCGCCATTTGCTGGGCGTGCTGCGCAAGCTGATGCACGCGCCCCACCCGCGCCTGAACACGCTGTGGCGCGGTGCCATGCAGCCTTCGCAGCAGTCGCTGCTGCAGATCCCCGCGATCGCGCAGGCACTGCAGGCCTTCACCAGCCAGAACTGGGTGGAATACGCGGTGCTGGGCGAGCCCTTCGGCCTGATCGGTCTGGACGGCGCGGGCGACGCGCATTGGCTGCAGTTGGAGCCCACCAGCGGCCTGGGCGACCTGGCGGAGCTGGCGGGCTCGGCCGGGCTGGGCTTCGACGTGGTTCGTGCCATTCAGGCGGGCCACCAGTTGGCCGCCGTGGAACTGCACCAGCAGCTGAACCTGAGCGGACCGATCCGCACCGCACCCGCATTTGCGCTGGGCGACGACAAGCTGGTGACGGGGGCGGTGTTCTCGCTGGACACGACCGACCTGCCCCAGCCCATTTACGGCTACCGGCGCTTTCTGGACGCCGAAGGCCACCGCACCGTTCAGGACAACTGAGCGCAGGCGGCGCGGGCGCGCCGCGCAATCGGCCAGTCCCACGGCTTGACCAGCGGCGCCACCTCGCGCGCCGCGGCGGCCACGTGATCGAGCTCCGCCTCGGTGAGCGCGGCGTGCAGCGTGAGGCGCACCATGGTGCGGTTGCGGCTGGTGGCCGGCGCGCAGAACACGGCACCGAACACGTCGCGTTCTTCCAGCAGATCGCGCAGCACCATGGTGGCCGGTTCGGTGCCGGCTTCCAGCGCAATGATCTGCTCGGTGCCCTGGTGGATGGGATAACCCAGGTCGCTGAGCATGCCGCGCAGTTGCAGCGTGTGGGCGTGCAGCCGCTGGCGCTCGGTGTCGCTGCGCCGGATCACCTCCAGCGTGGCGTCGAGCGCTGCAATTTCGTGCGGCAGCAGACACGAGCTGAACATGTTGGGGTAGCTGGTGCTGAGCACGTAATTGCGCATGGCCGCCGGCACGCTGAGAAAACCCGCACGGCCTGCAAACGCCTTGGCCAGACTCGCGGTGATGAAGTGCACGCGGTGGCTCAGGCCGAGTTCGGCGCACAGGCCGGCGCCTTGTGGTCCGTGGGTGCCCAGGGAATGCGATTCGTCCACCAGCGTCATGCAACCCCGGCGCTCGGCCACCTCGACCACCTGCACCAGAGGCGCCACGGCGCCGGTGGTGCTGTAGACCGAGTCCACCACGATCAGACCGGCACCGTGGCGCTGCACCAGGCGGTCGAGGTGCTCGGCATCGTTGTGGCGAAACGGGTGGGTGGTGGCGCCGGCACGGCGCGCGCCTTCCCACAGCGAGGTGTGGGCCAGCGTGTCCATGTAGATCACGGTCTTGTCGTCCGCGATCGACTGCAGCAGACCCAGGTTGGCGGCGTAACCCGACTGGCAGATCAGCCCGTCTTCCTGACCCAGCAGGTGCGCGAGCTTGAGTTCGAGCTTGCGCGCAGGGTGCTCGTCCAGCAGAAACACGCCCGACTGGATGACGAACTCGGCATCGGTCTTGATGGCCAGCGTCTGCGCCTGGACGATGTCCGGGTGGCCGGTGAGGCTCAGGTAGTCGTTGCCGTTCAGGCGCACAGCGCCCGGACCCGCTTCGCGCCCGTGAAGCAGGGAACGCCCGCTCCAGAGCGTGTCCCAGCGGGTGGTGAACTCCCGCCGGATGCGCCCGGCCAGATGTTCGGAGATCGCCGGGTGGGCGGGAGCTTTGTCACGGGTGCAGGCCAACGACGTCATGAGGTAATCCTTTTGGAATGGAAAACCCCATTGAAAAAAGAAATGTGCGAAAAATCACGATCACCCTGTCAAGCCTGACAGGGTCTGTGAATCTTTCTTCTCAGTTCGCGCGCATGCAAACCGACCGGCGGTTGCATTGCTGCCCAAGCGCCCGGCGGGCGGGCTTCAGCGCCTCAGTTCTGCCGCCACGGCAGCGCGTGGTAGCGCCAGCCGCCTTGTTGACCGCGGTGCGCATGCGCGTCGGGGTCGCCTTCGAAGCCTTCGAGGATGTTGTAGGCCTCAAGCCCGAGCTCGGTGGCGCGCTTGGCTGCTGCGATCGAGCGCACGCCGCTGCGGCACAGCAGCACGACCTTCTTGCCCGCAGACGCCGCCCTCACCTGCGCGTCGAAGTCGGGGTTCATGGACATGCCGGGCCATTGCTTCCAGGCCACCGGCACGGCGCCCGGCACAAAGCCCACCCATTCGCGTTCGGCGTCGGTGCGCACGTCCACCAGCACCGCCTCACCCGCCTGCACCCACTGCCAGGCGAGTTGCGGCGTGACGTCACCCGCGTAGCTGCCCCTGTGCGGGCCGGCCGCGGGTCGGGGTTCCATGAACAGCACGCCACCGGCGTCGTGCCGCTGGCCCGACATCCGGTTGGCCGGCACCGCTTCGTCGATGCGCCGCGGTCTGGGCAGGTTCAGCGATTCCATCAGGGCAATGAACTCCGCTTCGGTCTTGCCCGCCACGCGTTCGTTGTGCCGCTTCTCCGCGCCGATGGTGGAGTGGTGACGCCCGTGGTAGTCGTGCCCGGGCCAGACGGTGGTGTCGTCGGGCAGGTCGAACAGCACCTGGGTGATGCTGTGAAACAGGTCCTTGGCGCTGCCCGACTGGAAGTCGGTGCGACCGCAGCCGCCGATCAACAGCGTGTCGCCGGTGAACACATGGTGGCGCCAGACCAGGCTCATGCTGCCGGCGGTGTGGCCGGGTGTGTGCAGGGCACGCAGCACCTCGCCGCCAAAGCTGAGCGTGTCGCCGTGCGCCAGTTGCACGCCTGCGGTGCCGATGCCGCACCCGATGGGCGCCGCCGTCTTGGCGCCGGCCAGCTCGGCCAGCTTGGCGGCGCTGGTGATGTGATCGGCGTGCGCGTGGGTTTCCACGGTCCACACCAGCTTCAGGCCGTACTCGCGCAAGGTGGCCAGATCGCGTTCGATCTGTTCGTCCACCGGGTCGATGATGAGCGCATCTCGCGTGGTCTGGTCGAACAGCACGTAGGTGAAGGTGCTGGACGCGGGATCAAAAAGCTGTATCGGTTTCATGGTTCACAGCATGCCACCGGCGGAGCCCTCCTGTGAACTCGCGTCCGAGCACTCCGAATGAAAAAACAAAGCTTGCACCGGACTTACAGCCCATCAGCCCCTCGGCCCATTGCGTCGCAAAACGGTCAAACAGTTAGCATGCAAACCCTTGTTCGCGCGGCTTTTTGTACGCTTTTTCGAAATCTCGAACGGCGCAAAGTAATTCGAACGAATGGTGGTCGGTGAAAACCCTCTCGGGCACATCGCTCCATGGGCCGCATGATGCGAGATCCTCAACCCAGACTGGAGACAAACCCATGTCAGACAAGAAAACCGTGACTTCAAGACGCGGCATGCTCAAAGGCGCGGCAGTCGCGGCTGGCGCCATGTCGGTGCCGATGATCGCCACTGCACAAACCACCTCGCTGCGTTTCCAGAGCACCTGGCCCTCGAAGGACATCTTCCACGAGTACGCCCAGGACTTCGCCAAGAAGGTCAACGACATGGCCGGCGGCAAGCTCAAGATCGAAGTGCTGCCCGCAGGCGCCGTGGTGCCCGCATTCCAGCTGCTCGAAGCGGTGGCCAAAGGCACGCTGGACGGCGGCCATGGCGTGGTGGCTTACCACTACGGCAAAAACTCGGCACTGGCCCTGTGGGGTTCCGGTCCCGCATACGGCATGGACCCCAACATGGTCCTGGCCTGGCACAACTACGGCGGCGGCAAGGCCCTGCTGGAAGAGATCTACAACAGCCTGAACCTGGACGTCACCTCGTACCTGTACGGCCCCATGCCCACGCAGCCGCTGGGCTGGTTCAAGAAGCCGGTGGCCAAGGTCGCCGACATGAAGGGCCTGAAGTTCCGCACCGTGGGTCTGGCCGTGGACGTGTTCACCAAGATGGGCACCGCCGTCAACCCGCTGCCCGGTGGCGAGATCGTGCCTGCTCTCGACCGCGGTCTGATCGACGCAGCCGAGTTCAACAACGCATCGAGCGACCGTTTGTTGGGCTTCCCCGACGTGGCCAAGAACTGCATGCTGCAGAGCTTCCACCAGTCTGGCGAACAGTTCGAGATCCTGTTCAACAAGGCCAAGCTTAACGCTCTGCCGGCCGAAATGAAGTCCATCATTGACTATGCTGTACAAGCCGCCAGCGCCGACATGAGCTGGAAAGCCATCCAGCGCAACTCGCAGGACTACATTGAGTTGAAGAAGCAAGGCGTGAAGTTCTACAAGACGCCCGACGCCATCCTGCGCGCACAGCTGGCCGCCTGGGACGAGACCATCGCGGACAAAGCCAAGTCCAACCCCGTCTTCCAGAAGGTGCTCGATTCGCAGAAGGCCTTTGCCCAGCGCGCCGGCCAATGGCAGAACGACTACCTGGTCGACTTCAAGATGGCGTACAACCACTACTTCGGCAAGGGTGCCAAGAAGTCCTGATCGGGCTTTTCTGAACTCGGGGCGCCTGCGGGCGCCCCTTTCTGTTTCTGGAAATTCGCATGCAAAAACTATTGCTGGCCGTGGACCGGTTGTCGACCTGGTTCGGCAAGGCCTGTGCCTGGACCGTCATCGGTCTCACTCTGTTGATCACCTGGGAAGTGTTTTCCCGCTACGTGCTCAACACCCCCCACGCCTGGGTGCTGGACGCCCAGATCATGTTGTACGGCGTGCTCTTCATGTGCGCCGGAGCCTACACACTCGCCAAGAGCGGCCATGTGCGCGGTGACGTGCTCTACGGCTTTTTCAGTCCGCGGACACAAGCCGGCTGGGACCTCGCCCTGTACATCGTGTTCTTCCTGCCCGGCATCGTGGCCCTGACCTACGCCGGCTGGTTCTTTGCCAATGAATCGCTCGCCATTCGCGAACAGACCTTCAACGCCGACCCCCTGCCGGTCTACCCGTTCAAGTTTGTGGTGCCCATTGCCGGCGCCTTCCTGCTGTTGCAGGGCTTCGTGGAAATCATCCGCTGCATCATCTGCCTGCAAACGGGCGAATGGCCCAAGCGGGAAGAGGACGTGGAAGAAGTCGACGTCGAAAAACTCAAGGAAATGGTGCACGTGAAAGACGCTGACCTCGCCGATCTGGACCAGCTCGTCCCGCAGAAGGGTGGCCAGAAATGAAGATCCGCAAAGAACTCTGGTTCGGCTTCACGCTGATGGCGCTCATCGGCGCCGCCGCGCTCACCATGGTCTTCAGCGTGGAGACCATGACCAATGGCCACTACGGCCTGCTGATGCTCTCTCTGGTGGTGGTTGCCATCATGCTGGGCTTCCCGACCGCCTTCACCCTCATGGGCATGGGCATGATGTTCGCGTTCTTCGCCTACCACTCCGGCACACAGACCGCGGGCGGGGCCATGCAACAGACGCTGGACCTGATGGTGCAGCGCGCGTTCTCGGTGATGGGCAACGACGTGCTGATCTCGATCCCGCTGTTCGTGTTCATGGGTTACCTCGTGGAACGGGCCAACCTGATCGACAAGCTGTTCCGCAGCCTGCACCTGGCCCTGGCCCGCGTGCCCGGCTCGCTGGGCGTGGCCACGCTGGTGACCTGCGCGGTGTTCGCCACCGCCACCGGCATCGTGGGCGCGGTCGTCACGCTGATGGGCCTGCTGGCCTTGCCGCAGATGCTGCGCGCCGGCTACGACGTGCGCCTGTCCGCCGGTGTCATCACCGCCGGCGGCTGCCTGGGCATCCTGATCCCGCCCTCGGTGCTGCTCATCGTTTACGGCGCCACAGCCGGCGTGTCGGTGGTGCAGCTGTACGCTGGTGCCTTCTTCCCCGGCATCATGCTGGCCGGTCTGTACATCCTTTACGTGATCATCATGGCCAAGCTCAAGCCGGACTGGGCACCGCCGCTCACCGCAGCGCAGCGTTTCGTGCCCCTGCCGCCGCCGCTGATGGCCATTGGCGCCACCGGCGACGGCTGGGCCGTGTCCAACCTGATCAAGGCACTCAAGGGTCAGCGCAACCAGAACGTCTCCACCAAGTACCTGTTGGGCCAGCTCGGTATTGCCCTGCTGCCGGCGATCCTGTTTGCTGCAGTCGCCATCACCAGTTACCAGAGCGCCACCACCGTGGTGCCGGTGGAAACCTACGAAGAGCTGCAGCCCATGGGCGCGGGCGCCAAGGTTGACGAAAACGACTACCAGGGCAGCCTGGCCGATCCGCCTGCGCAAGAAAGCGGTTTGGCAGGACCCCCAACTGAAGAAGGTGGCCTCGCCGAACCCCCGTCCGACGATGCGGTGGCCGAACCACCTGGTGCGGACGCGGACGCCGTTGCCGAACCGCCGGGTGCCGAAGCCGAAGCCCCAGCGGCAGGTGCGCCGGCCGATGCCGTGGCCGAGCCAGCAGCCGCAGCCGCGCCAGCGGGTGACACCGCCGAGCCGGTGGCCACCACCAAGCCCGCGTCCATGAGCTTCTGGATCGGGCTGGCTGTGGGCTTGCTGGCCATGGTGGTCTTCTACGCCATCCTGAGCTTCACGCGGCTGGAAGTCTTCAAGATGCTGCTCTCCAGCTTCTTCCCGCTGCTGGTGCTGATCCTGTCGGTGCTGGGCTCGATCGTGTTTGGTCTGGCCACGCCCACCGAGGCGGCGGCGGTGGGCGCGTTCGGCGGCTTCCTGCTGGCCGCGGCCTACCGCCAGCTCACCTTCAACGTGGTGAAGGAAAGCGTGTTCCTCACCGCCAAGACCAGCGCCATGGTGTGCTGGCTGTTCGTGGGCTCGGCCATCTTCTCGGCGGCGTTTGCGCTGCTGGGCGGGCAGGAACTGGTCGAGACCTGGGTGCTGAGCATGAACCTGACGAAGACCGAGTTCCTGATCATGTCGCAGGTGATCATCTTCATCCTCGGCTGGCCGCTGGAGTGGACCGAGATCATCGTGATCTTCATGCCCATCTTCATCCCGCTGCTGGACAACTTCGGGGTCGACCCGCTGTTCTTCGGCCTGCTGGTGGCGCTGAACCTGCAGACCGCTTTCCTGAGCCCGCCGGTGGCCATGAGCGCGTTCTACCTGAAGGGCGTGGCACCGAAACACGTGACGCTGAACCAGATCTTCGCCGGCATGCTGCCGTTCATGGGTATTCAGGTGCTGGCCATCGTGTTGCTGTACCAGTTCCCGGCCATTGGCCTGTGGCTGCCGCAGGTGCTCTACCGCTGATCCAGCGGTCTGGAACCACGCAGATCAGGGGCGCGCGAGCGCCCCTTTTTTGGTCTGGACGCGTTAACATGACGTTTACGTAAACGTCAATCAAAACGGGCTCGCAAGACCGAGCCCGAGCCACGAACGGAGACCCCATGCCCAGCTCGAACGACGCCCCACTGCCCTTCCCCACGCGGGCCATCGTGGCCGCCAAAGGCAGCCCGTGGCAAGACTGGCAGGTGGCGCCGGGCAACGGCGGCAAGAAGCCCAAAGGGGTCTCGCTCAAGTCGTTCAAGCCCGACGCCAAACCGTTTTCGGTGGGCAACAAAACCGCCGACCAGGCGGCCGTGGCCAGCCTCGCCGAAGAGCTCGACGCGCTGCAGAACCTCTTCTACGCCGATGGCCGCTACAAGCTGCTGGTGGTGCTGCAAGGCACCGACACCTCCGGCAAGGACGGCACGGTGCGCGGCGTGTTTGCGCGCACCAGCCCGCTGGGTGTGCACACCGTGGGCTGGAAGGCGCCCACCGAAGCCGAGCGCGATCACGACTACCTCTGGCGCATCCACCAGAAGACCCCGGGCGCAGGCGAAATGATGATCTTCAACCGCAGCCACTACGAAGACGTGCTGGTGCCGGTGGTCAATGGCTGGATCACGCCGCAGCAGACGCTGCAGCGCTACGAGCACATCAAGGACTTCGAGCGCCTGCTGGCCGAGACCGGCACGGTGATCCTCAAGTTCATGCTCCACATCAGCCATGAAGAACAGCGCGAACGTTTGCAGGAGCGTATCGACGACCCAGAAAAGCACTGGAAATTCAGCCTGGGCGACATCGAAGTGCGCAAGCAGTGGGACGACTACCAGAGCGCCTACGAAGCGTTCCTGAACGCCACCAGCACGCCCTGGGCCCCGTGGACCGTGGTGCCGGCCGATTCCAAGACCCACCGCAACCTGATGATCGCGGCCATCGTGCGCGACACGCTCAAGGCGCTGGACTTGCGCTTTCCCCCTGAAGACCCGACGCTGACCGGGTTGAAGATCGCCTGAAGCCCGGCACCGCCTTTTCGCCACCGACCGACAGAGAGAGACACCATGAGCAACCTCGCCGCCGAATACCAGGCCCTGGCCAACTACCGTCCCACGCACAAGGTGCGTTTCGTCACCGCCGCGAGTCTCTTCGACGGGCACGACGCGGCCATCAACATCATGCGGCGCATCCTGCAGGGCATGGGTGCCGAGGTGATCCACCTGGGCCACAACCGCTCGGTGGACGAGGTGGTCACCGCCGCGCTGCAGGAAGACGCGCAGGGCATCGCGATCAGTTCCTACCAGGGCGGCCACGTCGAATATTTCAAGTACATGGTCGACCTGCTCAAGAGCCGGGGCGGCGAACACATCCAGGTGTTCGGTGGCGGCGGCGGCGTGATCGTGCCGAGCGAAATCCGCGAACTGCAGGACTACGGCGTGACGCGCATCTACAGCCCGGAAGACGGCCAGAAGATGGGCCTGGCCGGCATGATCGGCGAGATGGTGATGCGTTGTGACCGCGACCTGAGCCCGTACGCACCCACGTCACTGGCGGCCATTGAAGGCCAGGGCGAAATGAACTGGCGCGCGCTGGCGCAGCTGATCACGGTGCTGGAAAACGGCAACGCCGACCAAGCCATCGTGAGCGCCTTGCGCGAACAGGCCAAGACGAAGAAGGTGCCCGTGCTCGGCATCACCGGCACCGGCGGTGCGGGCAAGTCCTCGCTCACCGACGAACTCATCCGCCGCCTGCGCCTGGACCAGGACGACAGCCTGCGCGTGGCCGTGATCAGCATCGACCCTTCGCGCCGCAAGAGCGGCGGCGCGCTGCTGGGTGACCGCATCCGCATGAACGCCATCAACCCGTGGAGTCAGGGCCAGCGCGTGTACATGCGCAGCCTGGCCACACGCGACTTCGGCAGCGAGATCAGCGCCGCCCTGCCGGACGTGATCGCCGCCTGCAAGTGCGCGGGCTTCGACCTCATCGTGGTCGAGACCTCGGGCATCGGCCAGGGCGATGCGGCCATCGTGCCGCACGTGGACCTGCCCATGTACGTGATGACACCCGAGTTCGGCGCGGCCAGCCAGCTGGAGAAGATCGACATGCTCGACTTCGCCGCGTTCGTGGCCATCAACAAGTTCGACCGCAAGGGCTCGCTCGACGCCCTGCGCGACGTGTCCAAACAAGTGCAGCGCAACCAGGAAGCCTGGAGCACGCCGCCCGACCAGATGCCGGTGTTTGGCACCATGGCCGCGCGCTTCAACGACGACGGCGTGACCGCGCTCTACCAGGCGCTCAAGACGAAGCTGGGTGAACTCGGCCTGCCGCTGAAAGACGGCCGCCTGCCCACGGTGAAGGTGCGTCACAGCACCAACCAGACCCCCATCGTGCCGCCAGCGCGAACGCGTTACCTCGCCGAGATCAGCGACACGGTGCGCGGCTACAAGAAGAAGGCGATCGAGCAGGCGCGGCTGGCGCGCGAGATCCAGCAGCTCACCGCCAGCGCGACCATGCTGCGGGTGGAAAAACCCGAACGTTCACGCGCCGCCGAGGCGGTGATCGATCTGGCGCAGGTGCGTGAACTCGACCAGGACCCGGCCGCCCGCAAGCTGCTGACCCAATGGCCCGACATGCAGAAGGCCTACGCGGGCGACGAGTACGTGGTGAAGATCCGCGACAAGGAAATCCGCACCGCGCTCACCACCAGGAGCCTCTCGGGCACCACCATCCGCAAGGTGGCGCTGCCCAAGTACGAGGACCACGGCGAGATTCTGAAGTGGCTGATGCTGGACAACGTGCCCGGCAGCTTCCCGTACACGGCCGGCACCTTCGCCTTCAAGCGCGAAGGCGAAGACCCCACCCGCATGTTCGCGGGGGAGGGTGACGCCTTTCGCACCAACACGCGCTTCAAGCTGTTGTCGGCCGGCACACCGGCCAAGCGCCTTTCCACCGCGTTCGACTCGGTCACGCTCTACGGCAACGATCCCGACCCGCGCCCCGACATCTACGGCAAGGTGGGCAATTCGGGTGTGAGCATCGCCACGCTGGACGACATGAAGGTACTCTACGGTGGCTTCGATCTCTGCCACCCCGCCACGTCGGTCTCCATGACCATCAACGGCCCGGCGCCCAGCATCCTGGCGATGTTCATGAACACCGCGATCGACCAGAACCTGGAGAAGTTCGAAGCCGAGAACGGCCGCGCGCCCACCGACACCGAAGCCGCCAAGATCCGCGAATGGGTGCTGGCCAACGTGCGCGGCACGGTGCAGGCCGACATCCTGAAGGAAGACCAGGGCCAGAACACCTGCATCTTCTCCACCGAGTTTTCACTCAAGGTGATGGGCGACATCGCCGAGTACTTCGTGCACCACGACGTGCGCAATTTCTACTCGGTGTCGATCTCGGGGTATCACATCGCAGAAGCCGGCGCGAACCCGATCAGCCAGCTCGCGTTCACGCTCTCCAACGGCTTCACCTTCGTGGAGGCGTACTTGGCGCGCGGCATGCACATCGACGACTTCGCGCCCAACCTGAGCTTCTTCTTCAGCAACGGCATGGACCCAGAGTACACAGTGTTGGGCCGCGTGGCCCGGCGCATCTGGGCCGTGGCCCTGCGCGACCGCTATGGCGCCAACGAGCGCAGCCAGAAGCTCAAATACCACGTGCAGACCAGCGGCCGCAGCCTGCACGCGCAGGAGATCCAGTTCAACGACATCCGCACCACGCTGCAGGCGCTGATCGCCGTCTACGACAACTGCAACAGCCTGCACACCAACGCGTTTGATGAAGCCATCACCACGCCGACCGAAGACTCGGTGCGCCGCGCCATGGCGATCCAGCTCATCATCAACCGCGAGTGGGGCCTGGCCAAGAACGAGAACCCCAACCAGGGGGCGTTCATCATCGACGAGCTCACCGAACTGGTGGAAGAGGCCGTGCTGCAGGAGTTCGAAAAGATTGCCGAGCGCGGTGGCGTGCTGGGCGCGATGGAAACCGGCTACCAGCGCGGCAAGATCCAGGACGAGTCCATGCACTACGAGATGCTCAAGCACACGGGTGAGTACCCGATCGTGGGCGTGAACACCTTCCGCAACCCGCACGGCGATGTGACGCCCGACACGCTCGAGCTGGCGCGCTCGACCGACGACGAGAAACAAAGCCAGCTCAAGCGCCTGGCCGAGTTCCACGCGCTCCACGCCAACGAGTCGCCGGCCATGCTGCAACGCCTGAAACAGGCGGTGATCGAGAACGGCAACGTGTTCGAGGTGCTGATGCAGGCGGTGCGCGTGTGCTCGCTCGGCCAGATCACCTCGGCCCTGTTCGAGGTGGGCGGCCAGTACCGCCGCAACATGTGAGCACCCGTTGAGATCGGGTCCGCAGCGCTGCGTGCTGCTCAATCCGCACGCCCAGGGCGGGCGGGCAGCGGCCTTGTTGCCACGGTTGCAGGCGGCCTTGCCGCCCGACGTGGTGCTGCACGCGCCGCGCGACCTGGTGGATGCCCTCGCGCTGCTGCAGAAACTGCCCGAGGGCAGCCGGGTGGTGGCGGTGGGCGGCGATGGCACGCTCAACCGCTGGCTGCCTGCCCTGCTGCATCGCGGCCACGAGCTGGGTGTGGTGGCGGTGGGCACCGGCAACGACGTGGCGCGTTCGCTCGGCCTGCACGGGCGCGCCCCACTGGCCTCGCTGGTCCACGCGCTCAACGCCGACCCGCGCGCCATGGACGTGGGCTGCGCCGAGTGGATGGACCCGCAGGGGCGTGAATACCGCGTGCTGTTCCTCTCCAGCTTCACCGCGGGCTTTGACTCGGCGGTGGTGCTGCGCACGCTGAGCGGGCCGCGCTGGCTCAGCGGCATGCCGCGCTATGCGTGGGCCGCGCTGACCGAGCTGGCCCACCTGCAGACCTGGCGGCTCGACGTCACGGCCAACGGCAAACACATGCACAGCGGCCCGGCGCTGTTTGCATCCAGCCTGAACACGCCCACCTTCGGCAGCGGCATGCCCGCCACACCGGCCGCGCGCACCAACGACGGCCTGCTCAACCTGCTGCTGGCCGGGGAGTTTGGCCGGCTGGGCGCGCTGGGCATGTTGCCGCGCCTGCTCACCGGCACGCACCTCGGCCACAGCCGCATCCGCACCCGCGCTTTCGACAGCCTCACCGTGAGCAGCGACCCCGACCTGCCGCTGGCGGCCGACGGTGAGTTCCTTGGCTATGCGCGGCAGCTGAAGTTGAGCGTGTTGCCGGGCGCGCTGGCGGTCGTGGGGATCTAGATCGATCGTGCCAGCGGCAGGTTCAGCAGCAGGTTCTGCGGCTTGATCTTCAGCAGGCCTTCGGCGTTCATGGCCAGGCCCAGGTAGACCGGCTTGCCGCGCACGTCGCCCTGCATGTCTTGTGGATCGTCGAAGCCCAGGCGGAACAGGCTGATCAGGCGCTGCTGGCGCTCGGGCTCCACGTCAACGCCCCGGTACAGGTCGTTGAGCAAGGCGGTGGACTCGGCGTCCAGCCCGACGTGCCAGCGCCAGGCTTCGTCATCCACCCGTGCCTCGGGCTGCACCTGCACCGCCACGCCGTGGAAATGCCGCACCCACCGCTGCAGCACCTGCGCCAGCGCCTTCAGGCCCGACTGCGAACGGTTCATGGTGAGCGTGAGGCCGTGCGAGAGCTCGCGCTGGATTTCGTGGGTGAGGTCGAGCACGAAGTTGAAGCGTCCGTTGCCCGCGCGGCTCTGCAGGTAGCGCGCGGCGTTGTCGTCGCTCAGCACCTCGATGTTCACCTCGGGGATGGCCGCGCCGCTCTGCATGAGCAGCCGGCCCACCGCGCCCAGGCCGCCGGTTTCGTTCAGCATGTCCAGCACCTCGCTGTCGCCGCTGAGCACGCGCCCGTCCTGCACACGCACGCGCTGGCGGCGAAACAGCATCTCGGCCGCGCGCCACTGCCAGGCGTCGTCCACGCCGTCCAGCAGGTTGCACACCAGGGCCTGCACCACGAGGTCGAGGAACAGCGGAGGGATCTGCACCGAGCCGGCCTTGAAGAAACCGGCGTAGGCCGCTTCCAGCGAACCGGCCGCGATCACCGCGTCGCGAAACCCCAGGAACAGGCGGTGGTTGGCGCGTGCGTCGTCGTCTTCAAACGCGTCGAGTTCGTGTGGAGCCACCGTGCGTGTGGGCGCGTCCGTGAGCCAGGCGTGCAAGGCCTGCTCGGCGGCACACGATTCTTCGACCAGGGCCAGTTCGGGCCGCTGCAGCCACAGGCGCCAGTAGTCGTCGGTCGGCACAAGCCAGCCACGCGGGTTGCGCGTCAGGTGGTCAAAGCCACAGGGGGTCCACAGGGGAGAAGCTTGGGAAGGCATGGCAGGCGCCCGCGGCGCGAGGCCGGCGTGGGTGGGTTTTACAGGGACACAGGGGGCCTGCATTGTCGTTCACCCGCCCTGCCCCCCGGGTTCAAGGGGCCGACTGCAAGGCCCCTGCTTTCCGGGCGCCCGAGATCGCGCGCAACTGGTAGGGCCGCGGTGCATCGCGCACGTAGCCCGCGTCGAGCACGCTGCCCACATCCAGCATGGCCTGCAGGGACACATCGGGCCAGAAGCGCGGGTTGGCGATGTTGTCCACGCCCGGGATGTTGCCGGCCAGGCCGCTCACGTTGCCGGTCTGCACCGCATTGCCACTGGCGAAGCTGCCGGTGAGCACCGCCTGGTTGCCGGTGCCGGCGAACAGGTTGCCCTTGAGGTTGACCGCCTGGGTGCCGGCGTAGGCGGCCACGAAGGCGCCACCCGAGCGCGTGATGGCCACGGTGTTGTGCGTGAGCTCCAGCGTGTTGGTGGCGTGGGCCAGGCCCTCGGCGCCGAACGAGATCGCGCTGGGGTTCTGCGCATTCGGACCCTTGTGGAGCAGGTTGCCCCGCATCACCACCCGTCCGCCGTTGGGGAAGTCGGCCAGGTAGCTGGCCGTGCCGGAGGTTCCGTCCATCAGGTAGCTGTTTTCAATGACCGACTCGCGCGCACGGCTCTTGAGGTTGTGGCCCACCTTCGCTTCGTGGAAATAGCTCGCCGAGACCGTGAGCCGGTCGATCTGGCCCACGTAGAGGTTGTGGGTGTAGCCGTCTCCCCGCCCGTTGCGCGCGAACTCCGAGCCTTCGATGACCAGGCTCGCTGCGCCGGCGCTGGTGAGGATGCCGTTCTCGTTGTCGAAAAAGCCGCTGTTGCGGATGCGCAGCCAGCCGCCGTGTTCGGCGCGGATGCCGGCCCCGTTGTGGTCGGGCACGGCGGCATTGCGGAACTCGACGCTGTCGATGGTGATGTTGCTGCCCGACACCACCCAGATCGCCTTGCCACCCGCACTCTTGCCATCGGCAAAGAGTCGGGCACGGCCGCCCACGCCGCAGAGGGTGAGGTCGTTCTGGCGCCAGGTGGCGACATCGCCGCGGTAGTCGCCCGCAGCGATGCGGATCACGTCGCCGTTCCGGGCCGCGGCCGCGGCGGCGCTGGGGGTGGCCAGCGCTTTGCCCGGGCCCACGTTCAAGACACGCCCGGTGGCGCTGTCGCAAGCCAGGCTGCCCTGCGGCACGGCGGGCAGGGAGGCCTGGCTCGCCGGTTCGGCACGGGGGGTGGCGGTGTCGTCCGATCCACCACCACCGCAGGCGCTCAGGCCGAGGGTGGTCAACAGAAGACAGGTCCAGGAAATCGGTGTGTTCATCGGTCAGGGTCCAGGGTCGGATTCGGCAAAGGCCGCAGTCTGCCAGCGACCTCTGGTGCAACCGGCCTGGAACGTAGGTTGATGTAACGGCCTTCTACCCACGCGCCCGGTGCATCGGCGCACAGACGCCCGCATCCCGACACAGCCCATACCAAGAGATACACGGCGGCCACCCCGTTGGCGCTTCTCAAGGACAATCGCCGCATGCAAAAACACATCAGCCTCATCGGCGTGCCCACCGACATCGGCGCTGGCACGCGCGGCGCCTCCATGGGCCCCGAGGCCATGCGCGTGGCCAACCTCGCCAGCGTGCTCGAGGGCCACGGTCTGAACGTGATCGACCGGGGCAACCTGAGCGGCCCGCCCAACCCCTGGCAGCCGCCCACCGACGGCTACCGCCACCTGCCCGAGGTGGCGGCCTGGAACGAGACCCTGCACCACGCGGTGCATGCCGAACTGGCGCTGGGCCGCCTGCCCATCGTGCTCGGGGGCGACCACTGCCTGGGCCTGGGCTCCATCAGCGCGGTGGCACGCCATTGCCGCGACACCGGCAAACAACTGCGGGTGCTCTGGCTCGACGCCCACGCCGACTACAACACCGCCGCGCTCACGCCCAGCGGCAACATCCACGGCATGCCGGTGGCGCTGCTGTGCGGGCACGGGCCGGCGCTGCTCACCGGCATCGGCGGCACCACGCCGGCCATTGACGCGAGCGTGGTGCGCCAGATCGGCATCCGCAGCGTGGACGCCGGTGAAAAGCGGCTGGTGCACGAAGAAGGGCTGGAGGTGTTCGACATGCGCTACATCGACGAGATGGGCATGCGCCACACCATGGAGCAGGCGCTCGCGGGCATGGACGACAACACCCACCTGCACGTGAGCTTCGACGTGGACTTTCTCGACCCCGACATCGCGCCCGGCGTGGGCACCACCGTGCCCGGCGGCCCCACCTACCGCGAAGCGCAGCTGTGCATGGAAATGATCGCCGACACCGGACGGCTGGCGTCCATGGATGTGATGGAACTCAACCCGGCCCTGGACGTGCGCAACCGCACGGCGGAGCTGGCGGTGGACCTGATCGAAAGCCTGTTCGGCAAGTCCACGCTGATGCGGAGAAGCTGATCAGCTTTTGCCCACCAGCTCCAGGTGCTCGACCACCGGGGGCTGGGCGAAGAACGGGCCGACGATGGCGCGCCACTGGGGGAACAGGTCGGAGCCGCGAAAGCCCACCGTGTGGTCTTCCAGCGTGTCCCAGTAAATCATCAGCAGGTAGCGCCCCGGCGTCTCGATGCTGCGGTTGACCTTGTAGCCCTTGAAACCCTTTGCGTGCGCAACGACGGTCGTCACGCCGCGCAGGATGGCCTCCTCAAACGCCGAGCTCTTGAGGGGATCGATCCGGATGTCGGCGTGTTCGAGAATCATGGTCTTGTTCCTGAAATGAAGATGCCTGGAGGCGGTCGTCCAGCATCATATCGACCGCCTTCTCGGCCATCATGATCACGGGGGCATTGGTGTTGCCGCCCACCACCGTGGGCATCACCGACGCGTCCACCACCCGCAGACCCGCCACACCGTGCACGCGCAGCCGCGCGTCCACCACGTCCATCGGGCCAGGCCCCATGCGACACGTGCCCACCGGGTGGTAGATGGTGTCGGCGTGGTTGCGCACGAACTGCTCGATCTGCGCCGGGCTTTGTGCCAGCACCGAGGTGGCCGACTCGGTGCCACCGTGGCGTTTGAGCGCGGGTTGCTCCAGCAGCCGGCGCATCACCTCGAAGCCACGCACCAGGCGCGCGGTGTCGTCGGGGTCTTGCAGAAACGCGGGATCGATGAGCGGTGCCACCTGCGGGTCGGCGCTGGCCAGGCGCAGGCTGCCGCGGCTCTTTGGGCGCAGCAGACACACGTGGCACGAATACCCATGGCCCAGCACCGACTTGCGGCCGTGGTCCACCAGCTTGCCCACCACAAAGTGCAGTTGCAGGTCGGGGATGGCTTCTTCCGGAGCACTCTTGATGAAGCCGCCGGCCTCGGCGAAGTTGCTGGTGAGAATGCCACTGCGCCGGCGTCGCCATTCGAAGATGCCTCGCAGTGCTTTCCACATCCCGCCCGGCGTGAGGCCGAACAGGTCTTTCACCTTCGGTGCGTTGACCACGATCACCACGTCCACGTGGTCGTGCAGGTTCGCGCCCACGCCGGGCAGGTCCAGTACCGGCGAGATGCCGTGTTCTTGCAGGTGTGCCGCCGGGCCGATGCCCGAGAGCATGAGCAGCTGGGGTGAGCCGAAGGCGCCGGCGCTCAGCACCACCTCGCCGCCCGCGTTCAAACGCAGGCTCTGCAAAGGACCGCGCCCGCCATTGCTCCGGTATTCGACACCCACTGCGCGCGGTGGGTTCACGTCGGTGTCCATCACCACGCGGGTGGTCAGTGCGTTCGTGATCACCTGCAGGTTGGGCCGCTGCAGGTGCGGCGTGAGGTAGGCCTTGGCGGCGCTGAAGCGCTCGCCGTTCTTGTGCGTGACCTGGTAGGCGCCCACACCTTCCTGCTCAAGCCCGTTGAAGTCGGTGTTGTGCCGGTAGCCTGCCTGCTGGCCGGCTTCGATGAACGAGGCCAGAAACGGATTGGGGCTGCGCAGGTCCATCACATTGAGTGGGCCACCCTGGCCGTGCAGCGCGTCGGCACCGCGTTCGTTGTGCTCGGCGCGTTTGAAGTACGGCAACACGTCGGCGTACGACCAACCCGGGTTGCCCTGCGCGGCCCAGCCGTCGTAGTCGCTCGCGTGGCCGCGCGCGTAGACCATCGCATTGATCGAGCTGGAGCCGCCCAGCACCTTGCCGCGCGGCTGGTAGCCACGCCGGCCGTTCAAACCGGGTTGTGGCACGGTGTTGTAGCCCCAGCCGTTCATTTCGAACTTGGCGATCACTGCGAGACCGGCCGGGCAATGGATCAAGACGCTGCGGTCGGGCGGGCCGGCTTCGATGAGCGCGACGCGAAGGGCGGGGTCTTCGCTGAGGCGGCCGGCGAGCACGCTGCCGGCCGAGCCGCCGCCAACGATGATGTAGTCGAACATGGGTGTCTCCGTCGTGTGTGGCGCCCGTCAAAGCGTGCGCGACAATCCAGCAGCAAGTTAGCACCGGGGTTGGCGCGCCGGTAGGCAGTGGCACCTAGGAAACCAGGCCCGTCGACACCCCGGCGACACAGGGAAAACCCCGACACCACCACCCACATCCGCAGGAGAAACCACCACATGAACAGCATCCAGACCGTCGGCATCATCGGCTCGGGCACCATGGGCAACGGCATCGCGCAGGCCTGCGCCACCAGCGGCATCCGCGTGGTCATGGTCGACATCGCGCAGGCCGCGGTCGACAAGGGCCTGGCCACCGTGGCCGGCAGCCTGGACCGCCTGATCAAGAAAGACAAGATCAGCGCCGCCGACAAGGACAAGGCGCTGTCGCTCATCACCGGCTCGACGAACTACGACGACCTCAAGGGCGCGCAACTCGTGATTGAAGCGGCCACCGAGAGCGAAGGCCTGAAGGTCAAGATCCTGCAGCAGCTCGACGGCCTGCTCGCCGCCGACGTGATCGTGGCCACCAACACCAGCTCGATCAGCATCACCAAGCTGGCCGCCGCCACGCAGCGCCCCGACCGCTTCATCGGCATGCACTTCTTCAACCCCGTGCCCATGATGGCGCTGGTGGAGATCATCCGCGGCCTGCAGACCAGCGATGCCACACACGACGCCGTGAAAGCCCTGGCGCTGGCGCTGGGCAAGACTCCGATCACGGTGAAGAACGCGCCCGGCTTCGTGGTCAACCGCATCCTCGTGCCCATGATCAACGAGGCCTTCTTCGTGCTGGCCGAAGGCCTGGCCACGCCGGAAGACATCGACGCCGGCATGAAGCTCGGCACCAACCAGCCCATCGGCCCGCTGGCGCTGGCCGACATGATCGGCCTGGACGTGTGCCTGGCGGTGATGAACGTTTACGTGGCCGAGTACAACGACAGCAAGTACCGCCCTGCGCCGCTGCTGAAAGAAATGGTGGCTGCGGGCTGGCTGGGTCGAAAGACCGGGCGCGGCGTCTACACCTACTGAGCTTCACCAGGGGACTGGCAGTCCCTTGTGATCGAAGAACTGCCCGCTGCTGCCAGCGGGCAGCGCGTCGATGACGGCCAGCAGATCGCTCGCGGCTTCTTCGGCGGGCCGCACCTGCAAACCGGTCTTGGCAAACGGCTGCGACAAGCCCGTGTCCACCGTGCCCGGGTGCAAGGCCACACACAGCGCCTCCTTGTTGCGCCGCGCCAGTTCAATGGCCGAGGTGTGCACGAGCTGGTTGAGCGCAGCCTTGGACGCGCGGTAGGCGTACCACCCGCCCAAAGCGTTGTCGCCGATGCTGCCCACACGCGCCGACAGGAACGCGGCCACGCAGCGCCCCTGCCTGGGCAACAGCGGCAAGAAGTGGCGCATCACCAGCGCGGGGCCGATGGCGTTGATCAGGAAGTTGTGCTGCAAGGCATCGGCGCTCAGGTGTTGCCACGAGCGCTCGGGTTCGGCGCGTTGGCCACTCGCCGTGGCACCGTGCAGGAAGCCGGTGGCCACGATCAAGCGCTGCAATGGCCCGCCGGTGCGTGCGAGGTGATCGGCCACGTGACCAGCGCAGGCGGCCACGGTGGTCTCCTCCGCGTAGTCCAGCGCGGGGTGCGTGCTCCGCCCCAGCGACAGCACCTCGAACCCCTGCGCCTGCAACCCCGCCACCAGCGCCGCGCCGATGCCGCCGGTGCCGCCGATCACCACCGCCAGGCCTTGGGTGTCGTGGGCGCGGTCGGGCGAAGAGACAGTGGTCATCGGCCCATTATCTGGATGGCCAATAACCCGTGCCGGCGAGGTGGGGCGAGCGTTCGGCAGGACCCCAGCGCAGTGGCAGACCCCCTTGCACGTGAACGACCTGGGTGACGTCCAGCCGCAGCAGGCGCTGCGCACCCGCAAAGGCTGCGAGCTCCGGGCCGTCCCACACCACGCTGGCGCGCGCCGCGAGGTAGAGCCGCTCGCCGCGCTCGAAGTCCACGAACAGCAGACCCGCCAGCGGGTGCACCGCGATGTTGCCCAGCGTGTTGAAAAACTGGTTGCCGACGAAATCGGGCACGGTGAGGCGGTCGCCCTCGACCTTCACGAAACCCGGCGCGCCGCCGCGGTGCGACACGTCCAGGCCGTGGCGAGGCTCGTGTGCGGCAGCCGCTTGCGGATGTGCGGTGGCGATGAAGAAGGTGTCGGCGGCACGGATCAGTTCGCGCGCCACGTCGTTGAGACCCGGCCCCTGGTGCACCACCTGAGCGGCCGGTGCGGCGTCTGTCCACGCCGGCTCCCGAGCCTGGATGTACTTCGGGCAGTTGCCGAAGCTCTGGCCCACCTCGACCCGCAGGCCACCGTCTTGCAAGTGCACCGTGCCGTTCATGCGGTTGCGACGGCGCGTGTGCGGCTGCATGCCGAGCAGGCCGATGGCAGCGCCCTCGTGCAGCGTGTGCTGCAGGGGGTCGTGTGGCAGCGGCTGGGCGCGGATGTGCAGGTGCGTGGGGTCGGGCGACTGCATGAAGCCGGGTGCACCCGCGAGCACGCTGGCCCAGGGCTGGCCCAGGCCGTCCAGACTGCCCACCACCACAAACGGCAGCAGGCCGAAAAATTCGCGGTGCTGGTCGGGCATGTGGTCGCGCATCACGCGCGGGCCGATCTGCGCCATCTGCGCCTGCACGCCCACCCGCGCCTGCAGGGCCCGCTCACCGGCATGAAAGGCGGTCATGACGCCAGCCCCACCGGCGACTTGAGCATGGGCACAAAACCCGGCAAGGCCTCGATGCGCGCCAGCCAGGCGCGGATGGCGGGCCAGGGCTGCAGCGACACCAGGCCTTCGGGCGCGCGTGCCACGTAGGCGTAGTGCGCCACATCGGCGAGCGTCGCGCGCTCACCCACCAGAAACGGCGTGCGCTCCAGTTCGGCCTCCATCAAACCGAACAGGGCTTCGGAACGCGCCACCGCATCCTTCGGGTCGGTCGGCAACTTGAACAGCTGCACCACGCGGGCGGCGGCCGGGCCGAAAGCCAGCGGGCCGGCCGCCAGCGACAACCAGCGCTGCACACGCGCCGCACCCACCGGGTCGCGCGGCAACCACTCGCCCGGCGCGTGCCTGCCTTCCAGGTAGACCAGGATGGCGTTCGAATCGGCCAGCGTCAGGTCACCGTCGCGCAGCACAGGGATCTGGCCCAGCGGGTTCATGGCCAGAAATTCGGGCGACTTGTGCTGCTTCTGCGCGAGGTCGACGTCGATGCTTTCGTACGGCAGGCCGAGCAGCGAGAGGAAGAGTTCGACGCGGTGGCAGTGGCCGGAGACAGCGTTGCGGTAGAGCTGGAGGCTGGGTTTCATGGGGACTCCTGGGTGGGTGAGGCCGCCATCTTGTTTGCTGCGGCCAGTTTCACAAATACCCTTTGCCACACATGACTGCTCCATAAATCGGTCTAATGACGCATGGACAAATTCCGCGCCATGGGCACCTTTGTGCAGATCGCCGACGCCGGCAGCCTCACGGCGGCGGCCTGGGCCATGGGTGCCTCCTTGCCCGCGGTGGTGCGTTTGCTCGCGGCCTACGAGGCCGATCTGGGTGTGCGCCTGTTCAACCGCACCACGCGCCGCATCTCGCTCACCGAAGAGGGCCGCCGCCACCTGGAGAGCTGTCGCGCCCTGCTGGCCGCGGTGAACGAGGCCGAAGCCGATCTCAAAAACGACGCCACCGAGCCCGCCGGCCAGCTCACCATCACCGCGCCGGTGCTGTTCGGTCAGATGCACGTGGCACCCCTCGTCACGCGATTTGCACAGCAGCACCGCCAGATGCGCTGCCGCGTGATGCTGCTGGACCGCGTGGTGAACCTGCTCGAGGAAGGCATCGACGTGGGCATCCGCATCGGCCATCTGCAGGACTCCAGCCTGGTGGCGCTGCCGCTGGGCGAGATGCGTCGGGTGGTGGTGGCCAGCCCGACATACCTGCGCGAGCACGGCCGACCCGCACACCCCAACGATTTGCTCGCGGCCAACTGCGTGCGCGTGGCCGACCACACCCCCACCTGGGGCACGTTTCGCGACGGCAACAAAACCCTCAAGCTCGGCGTGGGCGGCAACCTCGAGTTCAATCACATTGCGCCCGCCGTGCAGGCCTGTGCCGCGGGCGCGGGCTTCGGCCAATTCCTCTGGTACCAGGTGGCACCGCTGCTGAACACTGGAGAATTGCAGACCGTGCTGGAGGGCTTTGAAGACACGCCACGCCCGATCCACGTGGTCTACCCGCACGCCCGCCTGCTGCCCACGCGCACGCGGGCCTTCATCGATTTCATCCGTCAAGAACTCAAGGGCTTTGCGCCCGGGAACACACCACCATGACCTCAACAACATTTGACTTCGACCTCTTCGTGATCGGCGGCGGCAGTGGCGGCGTGCGCGCTGCTCGCATGGCCGCGCAACGCGGCGCGCGCGTGGCGCTGGCCGAGGTGCTGGGCACCGACGGCCTGGGCGGCACCTGCGTGAACGTGGGCTGCATCCCCAAGAAGCTTTACAGCTACGCGGCGCATTTCGCTGAATCGTTCGAAGAGTCCCATGGCTTCGGCTGGGAAGGCGTGAAGCCGACCCTGAACTGGACCACCCTCAAGACCCAGCGCGCGAAAGAGATCACGCGCCTCAACGGCGTCTACGGCAACCTGCTGCGCGGCTCGGGTGTCACCGTGTTCGACGCCTTTGCGCGCCTCACCGGCCCACACGGCATCGCCCTGGCCACGCTCAACGCCGACGGCTCACCAGGCCACCAGGCATTCACCGCCCAACACATCCTGATCGCCACCGGCGGCACACCGCACGTGCCGCATTTTGTGGGGCGCGAACACGCCATCACCTCCAACGACATCTTCGACCTGGAGCCCTTCCCGCAGCGCCTGTTGGTGGTGGGCGGCGGCTACATCGCGAGCGAATTCGCCTCCATCTTCAACGGCCTGGGCTCGCACGTGACCCAGCTCTACCGCGGCGAGCAGATCCTGCGCGGCTTCGACGACGAGATCCGCCACTTCGTGGCCGGCGAGATGCGCAAGGCCGGTGTGGATGTGCGCCTGAACGCCGACGTGGTCGACATCCGCAAGACCGCCGAAGGCCTGCGCGTGGAGTGCGAAGGCGGTGGTGTGGTCATGGCCGATGCGGTGCTCTACGCCACCGGCCGCGTGCCCAACGTGAAAGACCTCGGGCTGGAGGCCGTGGGCGTGGCCCAGGGCGCGCAAGGTGAGGTGATCGTGGATGCGAACTACCGCACCAATGTGCCCTCGGTGTTCGCCGTGGGCGATGTGACCAACCGCGTGCAGCTCACCCCGGTGGCGCTCGGCGAGGCCATGGTGGTGGTGGACCAGCTGTTCGGCCCCACCGCCGGCAAGCCGCCGCGCAGCATGGCCTACGAGTTCATTCCCACCGCCGTGTTCACGCACCCGAGCATCGGAACCGTGGGCTACGGTGAACAGGCGGCGCGCGCGAAGTTCGGCGATGTGACCGTCTTCCGCAGCGAGTTCAAGGCGCTCAAACACACGCTGTCGGGCAGCACCGAGCGCACGCTCATGAAGCTGGTGGTGGACACTGCGAGCGACCGCGTGGTGGGTCTGCACATGGTGGGCGCCGAAGCGGGCGAGATCGTGCAGGGCTTTGCCGTGGCCATGAAAGCGGGGGCCACCAAGGCGGTGTTCGACAGCACCATCGGCATCCACCCCACAGCGGCCGAAGAGTTCGTGACCATGCGCGAACCCGTGAAGGCCTGAAACCGCCCCTTTCGCCCTGGGCCTGTCGAGGGGCCCCCGGGGGTCGCACAGCACTTCACAGCACGAACAGCAAGCCCATCACCAGCAGCGTGTGCGCCCACAAGCCGGGCAAAAACCACAGCGCATAGGTTCGCCCGCCCACCAACGCAGCCGTCACGCTCTTGCTGGCGGCGTGCACCGCCAGCGCCCCCATCACGGCCTGGTGGCCAATCGGCGCGGGCGGGCCCGTGGTGAAAACCGCCGCCAGCGCCGAATGCAGGTCGACCAGCGCCCCCAACAGGCTGCCCACGACGAGACCGGCCTCGCCCAGCCACAGCGTGAGCGCGTGCACCAGCACCTGAATGCCCGCGAGCAGGGCCGCCACGGCCACGGCGCCCTTCAGGCTGAACATGCGTTCGTCCTGTTCCACGGCGTCGGGTGCGACCTCCGACGGCGCGCCGCGCACCAGCCACCAGCCCAGGGCCAGCGCGAGCACGGCACCCGCCAGCGCAGGCCACACCAGGTGCGCCAGCCACGCAGGCTGCACGGCGGCCGCCACCAGCAGCAACTGCAGCAGCGTCGACACACAGCTGAGCAGCGCACCACCGGCCATCAGCCGCGCGCCGCTGCGGCCCTCGCGCACGGCCAGGCCCAGTGTGGCGATGGTGGCCGTGCTCGACACAAAGCCCGAGGCCAGCGCCGACAGCGCCACCGCGTGCCGCGCCTGCAACAGCCGGCGCGCCAGGTGGGCCGCGGCCTGCACACCCAGCAGCAAGGCCAGCAGCTGCACGATCACGTGCGGGTTGAGCGTGTTGCCCCACAGCGGCCGGTCGGGCACCAGTGGCAAGGCCAGCAGCACCAGCGCCGCGAGCACGATGCCGTCGCGCACCTCGGCCGGGCGCAGCCAGTGGCGCGCCAACCGGTGCATGCGCTCGCGGCTGAAGAGAACGGCCGTCAACCCCACCGCCAGGCCGGCGGCCAGCGGCAGGCTCCACGCACACATCACGCCGATCAGGTAGGTGAGCAGCAGCGCCACCTCGGTGGTGACGCCGGGGTCATCGGAGCGGTCGCGAAAGTAGGCCACCGCGCCGAGTGCGGCCACAAACAAGGCGCCGGCCACGATCACACCGTTGATCTGGATGAGGGCAGCGGCGGCACCCGTGACACACGTCAACGCAAAGGTGCGCAGACCCGCCAGCGCCCTGCCCGGCCCCTCGCCCTTGCGGCGCTCGCGCTCCACGCCGATCAACAAGCCACAGCCCAGCGCGGCGGCCAGCGTGGTGGCGGCCTGGGACAGATCGGGGGTGGCGGGGATCATCGTGTCATGCCGGTTCATTGGTGCACAGCCACAATAAGCCCCATGCACAAGACACCCGACTTTACCGCTCCGATTTTCCTCAACGAACCGGCCGCTGCCCTGCGCCAGGTGCAGCGCATCTACCACGACAACGTGGAATTCCTGCGCCAGGCCATGCGCGACTTTGTGGGCGGTGGCGACTTCACCCACACCCGCGTGCGCGCCTGCTACCCCTACGTGCGGCTGCACACCCACAGCGTGTCGCGCCAGGGCAGCAGCAGCCTGCCGCTGAGCCGCCTGAGCTACGGCTTCGTGGCCGGCCCCGGCCGTTTCGAGACCACACTCACCCGCCCCGACCTCTACAGCGACTACTACCTGGAACAGTTCCGCCTGCTGCTGGCCAACCACGGGGGTGAGCTGGAAATCGGTACCAGCACCCAGCCCATCCCGATCCATTTCTCGTTCGCCGAACACGACCACGTGGAAGGCAGCCTGGACGTGGCGCGCCGCGCCCTGATGCGCGACGTGTTCGACCTGCCCGACCTCACCGCCATGGACGACGGCATCGCCAACGGCACCCACGAACCCCGGCCCGGCGAAGCACACCCGCTGTCGCTGTTCACCGCGCCGCGCGTGGACTATTCCCTGCAGCGCCTGCGCCACTACACCGGCACCGCGCCCGAGTGGTTCCAGAACTTCGTGCTGTTCACCAACTACCAGTTCTACATCGACGAGTTCATCAAGCTCGGCCACGCAGAAATGGCCAAACCCGACAGCGAGTACATCGCGTTTGTGGAGCCCGGCAACGTGGTGATGCGCCGCGCCGGCCTGGCCGCCGAAGCCATCGACCAGCTCGGCCACCCACCACCGCGCCTGCCCCAGATGCCCGCCTACCACCTCATGCGCGCCGACCGCAGCGGCATCACCATGGTCAACATCGGCGTGGGCCCGGCGAACGCCAAGACCATCACCGACCACATCGCCGTGCTGCGCCCGCACGCCTGGCTCATGCTCGGCCACTGCGCCGGCCTGCGCACCAGCCAGCAGCTCGGTGACTACGTGCTGGCCCACGCCTATGTGCGCGAAGACCACGTGCTCGACGAAGAGCTGCCGCTGTGGGTGCCGATTCCCGCGCTGGCCGAAATCCAGCTGGCGCTGGAAGTGGCCGTGGCTGACGTGACCGGCGTGGCGCCGGCCGAAGTCAAACGCATCATGCGCACCGGCACCGTGGCCAGCACCGACAACCGCAACTGGGAACTGCTGCCCGACAACAAGCCACAGCGCCGGTTTTCACAGTCGCGCGCCGTGGCGCTCGACATGGAAAGCGCCACCATCGCCGCCAACGGCTTCCGCTTCCGCGTGCCCTATGGCACCCTGCTGTGTGTGAGCGACAAGCCTCTTCACGGCGAGATCAAGCTGCCCGGCATGGCCAATCACTTCTACAGAGAGCGCGTGGACCAACACCTGCGCATCGGCATCCGCGCCATCGACATCCTGCGCGAGGGCGGGCCGGACCAGCTACACAGCCGCAAGCTGCGGAGTTTTGCGGAGGTGGCGTTTCAGTGATTCACGGGGGGCAGCGCTTTTATTTGTCCGAAAAACATGCTATTTTTCGGACAAATAAATGACACCAATGCGCGCAATGCCACGCTCCGTTTCTCCCGACAGCGTCGAATCCCGGGTTGCCCAGCAAGTTCACCGCTCGGCCAGGGGAACCGTGTTCACGCCCGACAGTTTTGCGACCCTGGGCAGCCGCTCGGCGATCGACAAAGCGCTGCAGCGCATGGCCGCGCGTGGTGAACTGCGGCGCCTGTCTCGCGGTCTCTACGACAAGCCACGCAAAGACGAAATGTTGGGGACACTGTGGCCGTCGGTGGACGCCATCGTGAAGGCGGTGGCGGGCAAAGACCGCATCCGCACGCAGCCCGCAGGCGTGTACGCAGCCAACTTGCTGGGCATGTCGGAGCAAGTCCCAGCCCAGGTTTTGCTGCTCACCGACGGCATCAGCCGCACGGTGGAAGCTGGACCCATGAAGATCAGCTTCAAACGCACCACGCCGCGCCAGATGGCGGCGGCCGGCCGTTTGAGCGGGCTGCTGATCCAGGCCTTCAAGAGTCTGGGAGCGCCGCACATCACGCCCACGCGCCTTCAGCGCTTGCGCCAGAACCTGCCGGCCGAGGAGCGCACCAAGGTGCTACAAGACCTGGCACTGGCACCTGCATGGATGAGGCCCCTGCTGCGCGAAGTGGCCCGCGTCGACGAAACCAGAACCACCAGCACCCGGCGAGGAGATGGCGCGTGAATCTGGCCGAGCGTTTTCTCGCGTTGCCACCCGAGCGTCGAGCGCTCGCGTTCGAACAAGCAGCGGCGGGACGTGCGGGTCAGGCCGTGATTCTGGAAAAGGACTTCTGGGTGTCCTGGTTGCTGGGCCTGCTTTTTGCCAACTCCGAGTTGGCGCCCCACCTGGTGTTCAAGGGTGGTACCTCGCTGTCCAAAGTGTTCGGCGTGATCGACCGGTTTTCGGAAGACATCGATCTCTGCCTGCTGCCCGAGTTCGTGGGCGCGGACGCGGCAGCCTTCGATGCGCTGGGCAGCCGAGGCAAGCGCGACGCAGCGGTGCTCGACATGCAGCGCCTGTGCGCCGAGAAGGCACAGGCGGTGGTATTGCCACTGTTGGAGCAGACCATTGCGCAGCGGCTGGGCAAGGCACCAACGGGCCAATGGCTGCGCTACGAACTGGACGTGGACGCGAAGTCGCCCATCATCTATTTCGCCTACCCCACCACGCAGCTTGGCGGCTTCGCCTATGTGGTGCGCGAGGTGAAGCTGGAATTGGGCACGCTCACTGACCAGCAGCCAACCGAGGTTCAACCGGTGCGCCCGCTGCTGGCCGATGCGTTCCCCCAGCTGTTTGAAAAATGGAACTGCACGGTGACGGCACTGGCACTGCAACGCACCTTCTGGGAGAAGGCGACGATCCTTCACGCGGAGTTTCACCGCCCACCCGAGTCGCCCACGCCCGACCGGTATGCGCGCCACTATTTCGACATGGTGAAGCTGCTGGGCCATGCACAGGCCACCGCATTTCTTGCCGACAAAGCCCAATGCGACCGGGTGGTGGACTGGAAGAGTCGCGTGTTCGCACGGGGTTGGGCGCGCTACGACCTGGCGCACCATGGGAGCTTTCGGCTGGTTCCACCTCGAGCGCGTCAGGATGCCCTGGCTCGGGACTATGCAACGATGCGGCCGATGTTCATGTCCGAGCCGCCATCCTTCGCCGAGCTCATGCTCGGACTGGCTGAGGCCGAGCACTCCCTGAACAAGCCACTCAGAGCTGCACCGACCGCCCGATGAACTGGATCGGCCCGGTGGGCCGTCCGGTGGGTGAGCCGTTGTAGGGCTCGACCGTGATCTCGAACAGCTGGTTGGGTTCGATCGGGGGCAGCTTGTCGAGCGGGATCTCGATGGGCTTGCCCGGCTCCACCAGTCCCAGCGACACCGGCGCGCTCCAGCTGTCGGCCTTGGTCCAGAACTGCAGCGAGCGCTGCGCGGGCACGGGCTCGGGCGCCACGGGAATCAGTTTCAGGCGCTGCGGGCTGCTGGCCTGCACCACCCAACCGGGCGCCGTGCCTTGCGGGGCCACCAGCACCACCATGTATTGGGGGCGCGCGGGCGCGAACAGTCCCACCGTGGGTGCGATGGCCATGACGCTGGCGGCGGCAAAGCCGGTGGCAGCGGCGAAGCGCCAGAAGGCCACGCTGTGCCACCAGCGGCTCAAGCCGGCCGGCCCGGCCGCGGGGGCAGCACGGGGTTTCGTCGGCAGGCTCTTTTCAATGCGCTGCCACAGCGCGGGTGAAGGCTCGACCGGCTCCACCAGTTGCGTGAGGGGGTGCAGCTTGGCTTCCCACTGCTGCACGGCGGTGCGCAACATGGCGTCTCTGGGCAGGCGCTCCTCGACCTCAATGCGCTGGCCAGCGGACAGCGTGCCGAGCACGTAGTCGGCCGCGAGCTGCTGAAGAGGGTCCAAGCTCATGCCAGACACTCCTTGAGCGAAGCCATGCCCCGGCGGATCCACGCCTTCACCGAGCCCAGCGGAGCGCTCAGGCGTTCGGCAATCTCGGCGTGGGTGCATCCGTCCAGATAAGCGAGCAGCACGCAGTTGCGCTTGGCCACGTCGAGCCGTTCCAGGCAGTGGTCGAGCTGCCCCAGCGTGGAGCGCATGGAAAAGGCGTCGAGCATGTCGGGTGCGGCCTGGAGTTCGGCGTTCTGCAAATCGTCGAGAAGTTCTTCGTCCACCGACACGGTGCGGGCATTGGCGCGCACCGCGCTGAGTGCGCCGTTGCGCACGATGCTGCACATCCAGCCGCGGCCTTCACCCCGGTTGGGGTCGAAAGTGGAGGCCCGGTTCCAGATCGCCATGAAGGCGTCGTGCAACACGTCTTCGGCGGCGGCGCGGTCGCGCACGATGCGCAGGGCCACGCCCATCAAGAAGCGGTGTTCGCGTTCGTAGAGTCGCCGCAGGGCGCCCTGGTCGCCGCGCGCGCAAGCGGCCAGCGCGGCGTTGTGATCGAAAGGCGTGGGATCGTGGGAGGGCACGGGCGTCGGTCGGACCAGCGGATCGATCGGACGCCGGGCACCTCGTTGAAGAGATACCCGGCAGGGTTGCCGACGATGGTACCCGAGGGTCTGCCTCGACCGGCTGGCCGGCGCCACACGACGCCGGCCAGCGATCATCAGACGGCCTTGTAGAAGATGTAGTCGGCCTGGTACTTCACGATCTGCTTGCTGCCCATGTTGGTGGCACCACAGGCCATGGCCGGCGCAACACCACCCACGGTGGCCACGCGCTGCACATAGGTCACACCGGTCATGGCGCCCATGCCCATGGCGGGGTTGGCTTTCACCAGCTGCAGCGGGATGGCACCGGCGCCGGCCGGGGCCACGGCCACTTGCGTGCCGGTGAACTTGGAGCCGTCGTTGCTCTGCCAGGTGGCGGGGGGGCCATAGTAGGTGCCCACTTGTTTGCCGGCGCGGTCCATCAGCTTGGCATCGGGACCGACGAAGACCCATTCGAACTGGCCGGCCATGTTGGCCTTGGCGCGGCATTCGTAGGTGATGTCGCCAGCGCCCACGGTTTCCATGACCACTTTGTGGCCCATGGGCACCTGCACCGAGGCGGGCAGCATGGCTTGCGAATACATCATGGGCGCGGGGCCGGTGGCGCAGGCGGTCAGGGCAAGGGCGGCAGCGGCGGCCAGGGTGGACTTGATCATCATGGGGAAAACTCCTCGGAAGTGGTTTGTGGGCAGCGGCGCAAATTCAACGCCACTGCTACCACTACGCCCCAGAACGGCATCTGGATGCACCCGACCCGAAAAAAAATTTACGCGCATGCGTACGGCTCCGAACGGAGTGAACCGAAGGCACTGCGTAAGCTGCGCCCCATGAACCTTGACTTCAATATCTCGGACATGAAGCAACCACCCGCAACCCGGCCAACGGCGTCACTGCCGCTGATGCGCCTGACGGGCGCGGGCAAGCTCTACGACAAGGGCAGCAGCCCCCGCGAAGCCTTGCGCTCGGTCGATCTGGACATCCACCGGGGCGAGTTCGCCGCCATCGTCGGGCCCAGCGGATCGGGCAAATCGGCCTTGATGAAGATGCTGGGCCTGCTGGAAGCACCCACCAGCGGCGGCTACCGCTTTCAAGGCGTGCCGGAACAGTCCCTGTCGACCGAGCAGCGCCTGTGGCTGCGGCGGCGCTTTTTCGGTTTCGTGCCACAAGAGTTCCATTTGCTGCGCAGCACATCCTTGCAAGGCAACGTGGCCCTGCCCTTGATGTACCGTGGCCTGTCGGCCGAGCGTTGCCACTCGGCCGCCATGCGCGCGCTGGCCTTGGTGGGTCTGGAAGACCAAGGCCACAAGATGCCCGACGAGCTGGACAGGACGCAGCATGGCAAGGCCGCCATTGCGCGTGCCCTGGTGTGCAACCCCAGCGTGTTGCTGGTGGACAGCGCCAGCCGGCCCTCGGACCAACCCTTGTGCCCGCACATCGGCGGTCTGCTGCGCACGCTCAACACGGAGCACCTGATCACGGTGGTGCTGGTGACCCAGCAGGCCAGCGCCGGCCACTGGGCCCAGCGCACGGTGTCGCTCAACGGCGGTGAGGTGGAGCAGGACATCGTCCGCACAGCGGCCAGCGCCCTGCACTGAACACGCGTCAGGCGGCGCGCGGCTTCACCAGCGCAGCGGCCTGCTTGGCGCGCGTGCGCGCCGTTTCCACGTCGGCGTCGAACGCCAGCGCCACGCCCATGCGGCGCTTGGTGAAACTCTCGGGTTTGCCGAACAGGCGCACTTCGGTCTGCGGCACACGCAGGGCGTCGTCCATACCGTCGAAGGCGATGCCGGTGGCGTCCATGCCGCCGTAGATCACGGCGCTGGCGCCCGGGCTCTTGAGCGCGGTGCTCACGGGCAGGCCCAGGATGGCGCGCGCGTGCAGTTCAAACTCGTTCTGCCACTGCGTGATCATGGTCACCATGCCGGTGTCGTGCGGGCGCGGGCTCACCTCGCTGAACCAGACCTGGTCGCCTTTGACGAACAGCTCCACGCCATAGAGCCCCTGACCACCGAGGTCGTCGGTCACGGCCTGGGCCACGCGGCGCGACTCGGCCAGCGCCGCCGGCGTCATGGGATGCGGCTGCCAGCTCTCCACGTAGTCACCGCTCACCTGCACATGGCCGATGGGGTCGCAGAAATGGGTTTCGATCTGCCCGTCGGCACCGAGCGCTCGCACGGTGAGCTGGGTGATTTCGTAGTCGAAGTCGATGAAACCTTCCACGATGATGCGGCCCGGGCCCACGCGGCCACCCGACATGGCGTGGTCCCAGGCCTTTTGCACGTCGGCCGGGCCATCGATCTTGCTCTGGCCCTTGCCGCTGCTGCTCATCACCGGCTTGACGATGCAGGGATAACCAATACCACCATCAATCGCGGCCTGCAGTTCTTCCAGCGAATCGCAAAATTGGTAGGGGCTGGTAGGCAGGCCCAGCGTCTCGGCCGCCAGGCGGCGAATGCCCTCGCGGTCCATGGTCAGGCGCGCGGCGCGCGCCGTGGGAATCACACGCACCACACCGGCGGCTTCCAGCTCCTGCAGCATGGGCGTTGCAATGGCTTCGATCTCGGGCACCACCAGGTGCGGGCGTTCGGCCTCGATCAGCGACTTGAGTTGCGACGGATCGCTCATGGTGATGGTGCGCGCGTGGTGCGCCACCTGCTGACCGGGTGCGTTCTCGTAGCGGTCCACCGCGATGGTTTCCACCCCCAGGCGCTGCAGCGCGATCAGCACCTCCTTGCCGAGTTCGCCCGAGCCGAGCAGCATGACCTTGGTGGCCGAAGGGGACAGCGGGGTGCCGAGCGTGGTCATGTGGGGGCTCCAGGAAGAAAGAAATTCAGAGGGCGTTGGCCATGGCTTCGCCCAGGCGCACGGTGTTGCCGGGCGCCCAGTCGGGGTTGAAGCTGACGGTGTCGCGCGGCCAGAGCAGCACCACGGTGGAGCCGAGCAGGAAGCGGCCCATCTCGTCGCCGCGCGCAAAGTCCACCGGCGCGTCGTCGTAGTTCCAGGTGCGCACCTGACCCGGGCGCGGCGGGTTCACCACACCGTGCCAGGTGGTGGCCATGCTGCCCACGATGGTGGCGCCCACCAGCACCTGCACAAACGGCACGGTGGTCTCACCCACCTGCAGGTCAAACACACACACCACGCGCTCGTTGCGCGCGAACAGGCCGGGCACGCCCTGCGCCGTGGCCGGGTTCACCGAGAAAAGGTCGCCCGGCACATGGATCATCTGGCGCAGGCGGCCACCGGCCGGCATGTGGATGCGGTGGTAGTCCTTGGGGCTGAGGTAGATGGTGGCGAACGCGCCATGGTCGAACAGGCCCGCCAGCTCGGCGTCGCCACCGACCAGCGCACGTGTGCTGTAGGTATGGCCCTTGGCCTGGTAGATCTGGTCGCGTGCGATCACGCCGAACTGGCTGATCGCGCCGTCCACCGGGCACACAAAGGCGGCGTCGGCCAGCGGGCGCGCGCCAGGCTTCAAGGCACGCGTGAAGAACTCGTTGAAATTGCCGTAGGCGGTGGGGTCCGGGTTCGCGGCTTCGGCCATGTTCACGCCGTACTTGCGAATGAAGCGGCGGATGATCCACTGCGTGATGGCGCCCCAGCGGCCGTTGGCCACCCAGCCTCCAAGTTCGGTGAGCGCACGCTTCGGGAAGAGGTATTGCAGGGAAACGGCGAGGGACATGGGTGGGTGAAAGCGTGGAGACAAGACCCTGACGGGCAGCCCCGCATTGTAGGGGTCGACCCCCTTGGGCCCCGCTTGGGCGGGCACAATCCCGCACCATGACGCAAGCCTTGTTTGAATGCCGCAACCTCCTCAAACGCTATGGCGACAGCACGGTGGTGAACGACCTGAGTTTTGCCATCGAGCCCGGTGAGTGCCTGGGCGTGATCGGGCCCAACGGCGCGGGCAAGACCACCACCATCCGCATGTGTCTGGGTTTGACCGCACCCGACACCGGCACCATCACCGCATTTGGACTGGACATGCCGCGCGACGCGCTGGCCATCAAGTCGCAGCTCGGGGTGGTGAGCCAGATGGACACGCTGGACCCCGACTTCGACTGCGCCGAGAACCTGCTGGTCTATGGCCGCTTTTTCGGTCTGCCGGCGGCCCAGGTGCGCGCACGCATTCCACAACTGCTCGAATTCGCCGCGCTCTCGCACAAGGCGCAGGCCAAACCGGGTGAACTCTCGGGCGGCATGAAGCGCCGCCTGTCGCTGGCGCGCGCGCTGGTGAACGACCCCAAGCTGCTGATGCTCGACGAGCCCACCACCGGCCTGGACCCGCAGGCGCGTCACCTGATGTGGGAGCGCCTGCAACTGCTGTTGCAGCAGGGCAAGAGCATCTTGCTGACCACGCACTTCATGGACGAAGCCGAGCGCCTGTGCTCGCGCCTGCTGGTGCTGGACCACGGCCGCAAGATCGCCGAAGGCAAGCCCCGCGAACTGATTGCGCAGCACCTGGAGCCGGACGTGGTGGAGGTGTATGGCCAGGGCGCGCTGGCCATTGCGCACGCCGATGAACACGCATCGATCCGTGCACTGGCCGCGCGGGTGGAGGTGAGCGGCGAGACGGTGTTTTTCTACACCGCGCAGGCCATGCCATTGCTCGCAGCGCTGGGCGCACACCCGCAACTGCGCACGCTGCACCGGCCGGCGAACCTGGAGGACCTGTTCCTCAAGCTCACGGGCCGGCAAATTCGAGAAGACGGGTAGATGATGAACACACAGACACTGGCCGCAACACCTTCCCATTGGTCACCGCCTCGCGTGTCAATGCGATGGTGGCCGGTCTTCCTGCGCAACCTGCTGGTCTGGAAGAAGCTCGCCATCCCCAGCCTGGTGGGCAACATCGCCGAGCCGCTCATGTGGCTGGTGGCGTTCGGCTACGGCATGGGTGCGCTGGTCGGGCAAGTCACCATCAACACGCCGCAAGGTGCGGTGGCCGTGCCCTACATCCTGTTTCTCGCCAGCGGCAGCATCTGCATGAGCGCGATGAATGCGGCCAGCTTCGAGGCGCTGTACTCGGCCTTCTCGCGCATGCACGTGCAGAAAACCTGGGACGGCATCATGAACGCGCCGGTGAGCCTGGACGACGTGGTGCTGGCCGAGATGCTGTGGGCCGGCTTCAAGGCCTTGTTTTCGGTGACGGCCATCATGGGCGTGATGCTCGCGCTGGGCATCAGCCATTCCCCCAAACTGCTGCTGGCCTGGCCGGTGCTGCTGGGGGTGGGCATCACGTTCTCGTGCATTGCCCTGGTGTTCAACGCCCTGGCCCAGGGCTACGACTTCTTCACCTACTACTTCACGCTGTTCCTCACACCGATGATGTTTCTCTCCGGTGTGTTCTTTCCGCGGGAACAATTGCCGGCGGTGGTGCGCCACCTCTCCGACTGGCTGCCGCTGACCAACGCGGTGGAACTGGTGCGACCGCTCTTCATGGACCAATGGCCTGCGCAGCCTTGGCTGCATGCGGGCGTGCTGCTGGTCTACACCGTGGCAGCGTTCTGGCTGGCCCTTGCTTTGACTCGCAAGCGCTTCGCCAAATAGTCGTCAATGAACCGTCTGCAGCGCTGGCTGGGCGTCCATGTACAGCTCGGCGCCCGAGTCCATGAACTCTTCGGCCTCGATCACGGCGTCGAAGTCGCGGGCGGCATCAAAAATCTTGGGGATCAGGGGCTTGTCCAGCGGGCGGCAGACGCGCTGGCGCAGGCCGCGCAGGTTGGCACTGGTCTCCATGGCGTGGATCACGGCTTCCGGATCGAGCATGAGGACGAAGGGGTTGAGGCGGCTGGACGTGGTGGACATGGTGGGCTCCTGGGGGAATGCGGTGGATGTTTCAAATCGGGTGTCGATGAAACAAACTGTATTCGCGGCCCCTCGAGCCGTTAAGTCGGCGCAGCCCCATTCCCGCTGTAAGAAGTTGCCTGACACGGCGTCCGGGACACCTACACGCCCGACGTGAACAAAGTCACGACCCGGTGCATCACGGCCCGGTTCGCAGGGCCTCCACGCTGGCGCGCACCACGGCCTGCACGCTGCCACTCTCCTTGTACTGGTTGCGCAGGTAGGTGGCGTGGTTGCCCACGCGGCCGGCGGTGCGCTCGATCTCGTCGAGCGCGGCCATGGAGTTGAGCGACTGGGCGTGCGGCGCTGTTCTGCGCAGCGTGGCCAGAATGTCTTCGCGGATGCTGATCTGCTCGCGCGTCTTGGGATTGACCATCATGCCGTCCAGACCGAAGCGGCAGGCCTGGAAACGGTTGTAGGTGTAGACGAGGTAATCGTCTTCTTCGGGCGGCGGCTCGTTGCGCTCCAGCAGGTGGCGGCACAGCGCCTGCAAGTAACACGCAAGACCCGCGGCGCGCTCCACCGTGAGCGGTGTGTCGCACACGCGCAGTTCGATCGTGCCGTACTCGGGCTTGGGTCGGATGTCCCAGTAAAAGTCCTTCATGGACTTGACCACGCCGGTGCTCTCCATCTTGGTGAAGTACACGTTGGCAAACTCTTCCCAACTGAGCACGAAGGGCGCTCGGCCGCTCAAGGGAAATGCGAACACCGAGTTCAGCCGCGCCGAATCGAAAAGCGTGTCCACGCCCTGAGAAAACGGCGACGAGGCCGACAGCGCAATGAAGTGCGGTACGTAGCGGTTGAGCGAGTGCAGCAGGAACAGCGCCTCGTCGGCGTTGGAGCAGCCGATGTGCACGTGCTGACCGAACACGGTGAACTGCTTGGCCAGGTAGCCGTACAGGCCCGAGAGCTCCTGGAAACGCGGTTTGGAAAAAATGCGCTGTTCGAACCAGCGCTGGAACGGGTGCGTGCCCCCGCCGGCGATCTCGATGTTGAGCCGGTCACCGGCGCGCACCAGCGTGTCGCGGATCTGCTGGAGTTGCGCCAGCAGCGGACCGTGTTCGCGCTGCACGTCGGTGGCGATTTCGATCATGCTTTGTGTCATCTCGGGCGTGACCACACCCGGAAACGGCTTGCGCTTGAGCAGCTCCAGCAAATCGTTGGCGCTGCTGGAGAGATCGAGGTCGTAGGTGTTGACGAGCTGCAGTTCGAGCTCCACGCCCATGGTCAGCGAATCGGACGACTTGAAGGTTTCCAACGGCATGGCTTATTCCTTGGTGACGTGGGTTTCTTGGGCGGTCATCAGCGCACGCTGCGTGACCACCGGCCCCAGCAGTTCCTGCACCAGCATCATCCCGGCCATGGCCGAGAGCACCGCCACCGCGGGCGCAAAGCCGTAGAGGCGGGTCTGCTCCAGCAACAAAATGGCAAACGCCGACATGGGCGTGAGCGCCAGCCCCGTGAGCACACCCTTGCGCTCGGTGATGCCCGACAGCCGCGCGGCCACCAGGTTGCAGCCCACCTTGGAGGCCGTGCGCACCGCGATCAGCAGCAGGCCCATGAGCATGCCGGCGCCCACGTCGGCCCAGTTCAACAGCGAGGCGATGTAGACAAACAGGAACACCGAGAGCAGGTCGCCGGCGGTGCCGAAATCGCGCTGCGCGTTGGTGAGGTGCACGCGCCGCTCGCGCGCCACGATGCCGAACGAGAGCGCGGCGAGCAGCGGCGAGAGCTTGAGACCGTAGGCGGCGGTGGTGAGCAACAACACGGCCAGGGCAAACACCACCGTGACGCCGCGCTCGTGCGTGTTTCGCTGGCGCAGCAGCCACGGCACGGCCACGCCCATCAGCGCGCCGATGGCCACCGAGGTGGCCACCACGTACATGCTGCCAAAGGCCGCCATCACCAGGTCGCCCGAGGTGCTGAGGGTCCAGTAACCCACCACCAGCTTGAGCGCCACGGCCGACAAGATGCAGTTGATGGCGCACAGGTGCAGCACGCGTTCGGTGACTTGCCCCGCGCTGCGCAGCTCGTTGGCCACGCGCACCACACCGGCCGGCGAGGCCGAGATGGAGAGCGCCGCGATGATGAGGCGGTGGTCCACCGGCAAATCAAACCAGCCGCTGACCCAGTAGATGAGACCAAAGGTGACGAAGGACTCGACCACACCGAGCGCCAGCATCCACGGGTTGTGGCGAAACCAGCGCAGGTTGATGCGGTAACCGAGTTCAAACAGCACCAGCGAGAGCGCCACGTTGGCCAGAAACGGCAGACCGGGCACATCGGTGGTGAGGCCAGGCAGGTTGATCAAGCCGCCAATGAGGCCCACCGCCACGTAGCTGGTGACGCGCGGAATGTGCCAGCGCTCGAAGCACAGCTCGGCCAGAAACCAGGCCAGCAGCAGCACCAGCGGCCAGGCGATGGACTGCAGCAGAAAAGCGAAATCGGTGACCATGGGCAGGCTCTCCAGGATGGGGTCTGTGGGATGGCGCTCCCGGGTGCAAGGCACCTTGGGATCACCAGGCAAACCGGCATCAGCGTGGCGCTGACTTGTACACCGGGAAGATGGCAAACAGGCGACCCGAAGGGCCGCCGCGAACAATCATGTCGTCACTGTGGACAAACCTGATGCGACCTGATCGACAGCAAAACGCGTCCTGAGTTCCGGCAGGCCCAGTTCATCGAGCACCTGCACCAGCCGCTGCCGCGCCCGATCGCGGGCACCGTGTCGGTCGTCGGCCATTCTACGGGCCAGGATCAGCTCGTTTTTCATGGAATGCTCCCACCCCACCAGCTCGGTCACGGTGACGCTGTAGCCACTGGCTTCAAGCTGCAGGCAGCGCAGCACGTTGGTGATCTGGCTGCCGAACTCGCGTGTGTGCAGCGGGTGCCGCCACAGCTCGGCCAGTGGTGAGCGCGACAGGCTCAGCGCCTTGTGCTGGCGCAGCACACCAGCCACTTCGGCCTGGCAACACGGCACCAGCACCATGTGGCTGGCGTGTTTGGCCAGCCCGAAGGCAATGGCATCGTCGGTGGCGGTGTCGCAGGCATGCAGCGCGGTCACCACGTCGATGCGCGCGGGCAGGCCCGGATGCGTGAGCGCCTCCTGCACCGTGGTGGCCAGAAAGTCCATGCGCCCGAAGCCCAGTTGGGCCGCCAGCGCGCGCGACTTCTCCACCAGCTCGGCCCGGGTTTCCACGCCGATGACGCGGCCCGTGGTTTTGGCCTTGAAGAACAGGTCGTACAGGATGAAGCCCAGGTAGGACTTGCCCGCACCATGGTCGGCCAAAGTCACGTCGCCACGCGCCGCCAGCACCTCGGCCAGCAGCGGCTCGATGAACTGCACCAGGTGGTAGACCTGCTTGAGTTTGCGGCGCGTGTCCTGGTTGAGCTTGCCGTCGCGGGTGAGGATGTGCAGCTCCTGCAGCAAGGCCACCGACTGCCCTTCGCGCAGCTCGGGCAATTGCTCCTGCAGCGTCGGCGCGGCGCGGGGGGAAGATTTCGTTTTTGCCATGGGTCGATGATAGGTGCGCTGTGCCGATCGGCCCCTCGGCAAGGGCGACAATGGCCCATGACATCCGACAACAACAGCACCCACCCCTACAGCGCCCTCACCCCCGACGTGGTGCAGGACGCACTGGCCAGCATCGGCCTGTGGGGCGACGGGCGCATGGCCGCACTCAACAGCTTCGAGAACCGCGTGTACCAGATCCACCTGGAGTCGCCCCTGGACGGCGTGGACCAGGTGGTGGCCAAGTTCTACCGCCCAGGGCGCTGGAGCGATGCACAAATTGCCGAAGAGCATGCCTTTGCCGAAGAGCTGGTGGCGGCCGAAGTTCCGGCGGTGCCACCGCTGCGCGTGCAGGGCGAAACACTCCACCACTTCGGCGGCTTCACCTTTGCCGTGAGCCCGCGCCGCGGTGGGCGCCGGCCCGAACTCGACAACTTCGAGGTGCTCGAATGGATCGGCCGCTTCCTCGCGCGCATCCACAGCGTGGGCGCGAGCCAGCCGTTCCAGGTGCGCCCGGCGCTGGACGCCGCCAGCTTCGCCCACGAACCGCGCGACTGGTTGATGGAACACGCCGCTGTGGCGCCCGAGGTGCGCACCGCCTGGTCGGCCGCGTTGGCCGAGGCGCTGGCCCTGATCGAAGCCCACCCGGTGCTCCAACCCGGCGCGCTGCTGGACGAAGACAGCATCCGACGCATCCGCCTGCACGGTGACTGCCACCCCGGCAACATCCTCTGGACCCCCGAAGGCCAACCCGGCGCCGGCCCGCATTTTGTGGACCTGGACGACGCGCGCACCGGTCCGGCCGTGCAAGACCTCTGGATGCTGCTCAGCGGCGACCGCCGCCAGCAGACGCAGCAACTCGGTGCGCTGGTCGACGGTTACGAGCAGTTCCGCGCGTTCGACCGGCGCGAGCTCGCGCTGATCGAACCCTTGCGAACGCTGCGCCTCATCCACTACAGCGCCTGGGTGGCGCGCCGCTGGGACGACCCGGCCTTCCCGATCAACTTCCCCTGGTTCGGCAGCCGCGACTACTGGCAGGGCCAGGTGGACATGCTGGTGGAGCAGATCGAGGAAATGCAGGGCGAGCCTTTGATGGCCTGAGCTGACTCCGCAAAGGATGTCGGATTTTTTGACAGCTTCCCTTCCGGGGCCGGTGAGACGACGCGAACGCCCAGCCCGGGGCCACGAGCACTTGTGGCTTTCGACACGGAAGTCTTGACTGCGTAGCGCCCCGCGTGCCTCCGAAGACGCTCTGGAAGCCCGAAAAGGCCAAGCGGGCCCGGTTCGTGCGTTTGGTTACAACGGTCACATTCCTCAACCACTACACGTTCCAATGAAGCTCTCTCACATCGCAGCCGCCCTGGCAATCACCCTTGGCGCATTTACCCAGGTTCATGCAGCGCCCCTCCTGTTGGGCGACAAGGTCACCGTCGACAACCGCGAAGGCAGCGTTTTCACACCTGGCACCAACGCTGACGCCAACGGACTGCACACCGTTGTGAGCTTCACGCTCAGCGGCAAAAACAAACCGACAACCACCAGCTTGGCCGATGCCGGTCTGTTCGTGCTGGACTACCAGCATGTGAGCAATGCCGTGAGCACCAGCTGGACCCAGTTCCTGAGCTTCTGCCTGGAGCCCGATGTCAATCTGGCGCCGTTCGACAACCCGTATCAGGTGAAGAGCCTTGAAAGCACCAGCAACAGCGCCGTGAGCGACCTGGTCAGCGAGCTCTGGGGTCGTTACTTCGGTCTCGTCAACAGCGACGTCACGGCAGCCGCTTTCCAGGTCGCGTTGTGGGAGCTGGCCTTCGGCAGCACCGACAAGGACCTGACCAAAGGTGACTTCCAACTCACCTCGGGCGGTGACGTGAAGAGCCTCGCCCAACGGTGGCTCTCCAGCCTGGACGGCACGGGCACCATGGCCCAGGGCCTGGTGGTGCTGGTCGACAACACAGCGGGGAAAAACAACCAGAACCGCCAAGACCTGCTGACCCAGGTCCGCGTCAACGACGTGCCCGAGCCCGCCATGCTCGCCCTGCTCGGCATCGGCCTGGCCGGCATGGGTCTGGCACGGCGTCGCCCGTCGGGTGCACGGCAAGCCGCCTGAAGCGACTTCGCCCCGCGCATTGCGCCGCCCAGAACCCGCCATCCGGCGGGTTTTTTCATGGGTGCGCCCCAACCTGCCGCGCTCCGGCCACAATGAATATCTTTTGCTTAACAGGACTCCCATAAACGGCGCAAAGGAGACCGAACATGTTCTCTTTGGAAGTATTTTCTGGAATCCACCCTGCGTGCCGAACAAGCCGCTTTCAGCTCTTTCGTTTCAAGGGGATCAAGTCCATGTGACAGAACAGAACCGCGAGAAATCCGAACCACCCGGCAGCGAAGTGCCTGAAACCCGGCGCCAAAGTCCCCACAGCGGCACTGCCTTTATGCAATTCAACTGCACACAATTAAATTGCTCACAATAATACTGCCATGACCTCACGCTCCCTGCCTTCCGCCGAGCAAGCCCTGCGACTCGACCACCAGCTGTGCTTTGCGCTCTATTCGGCTTCACTGGCCATGACCAAGCTCTACAAGCCACTGCTCGACGATCTCGGCCTGACTTACCCGCAGTACCTCGCCATGCTCGCCTTGTGGGAAGAGGACGGACTCGCGGTGTCCGACCTCGGTCAGCGGCTGCACCTCGACTCCGGCACCCTCACCCCGCTGCTCAAGCGGCTGGAATCGGCCGAGCTGCTGACTCGGCTGCGCGACGTGGAAGATGAGCGCCGCGTGCTGATCCGCCTCACCGCAGCGGGCCGAAAACTCAAGGCCCGCGCGGCCGGCATTCCGGCCTGTGTGCTCGACGCCTCGCAATGCAAGCTGTCCGAAGCGATGGCGCTCACTCAACAGGTGCAGGCCTTGCGCGACCGCCTCATGGCCTGACTGTTCACCGATTCACCCACCCCTTTCACCACCCGCTTGTTGCAAGCAACTCAACCAGGAGCCTTCATGCCCACCAACCTCGACAAAGTCGTCTACACCGCCCGCGCCCACACCACCGGCGGCCGCGAAGGCACATCCCGTTCCGACGACGGCATGCTCGACGTCAAGCTCTCGCCTCCCAAAGCCATGGGCGGTTCGGGCGCAGCCACCAACCCCGAGCAGCTGTTCGCCGCAGGTTATTCCGCCTGCTTCATGGGTGCCATGAAACACGTGGCCGGAATGAAGAAGATTGCCGTGCCGGCCGACGCCGCCATCGACGCCGAAGTCGACATTGGCCCGATCCCGGCCGGCTTCGGCATCGCCGCCCGTCTGAACGTGAGCCTGCCCGGCATGGACCGCGCCGTGGCCCAGGACCTGGTGGACACCGCGCACCAGGTGTGCCCGTACTCCAACGCCACGCGCGGCAACATCAACGTGACGATCACGCTGGTGTAAGCGCTTCGGCTCACGCAGCAAAAAGCCCGTCCGGCAATCGCCGGACGGGCTTTTTTGCGGCCGTCGACACCGGGTCAGCGGCGGTACAGGTCCCGCTCACGGTCGGGGTCGTAGATCGTGGTGCTGGTTCCCACACCCACGCCCACCCGTGCATTGCTGTTGCCGATCGGGGTGCTGGTACCCACGCCGGCACCGGCGCTCACCGCACCGCGCTGGTTCACGCCCACACCCACGCCCACCGGGCCCACGCCGGTGCTGACACCGGCGCTCACACCGCCCGAGCCCAGCCCCACGCCGATGGAAAACGGACCGACGGGAATGCCGACCCCCACGCCCACCGCACAGCCGCCCAGCAGCGCGCCCGCGCAGAGCAGCACGGCCAGGCGGGCTGTGGGTACCAGGGGGTTTCGATGGGAGCGCGAAAGGATGTTCATGAAGTTCCCGACAGGTTCAGAGCCAAGCGTACGCCAGACTGCGCCTGACTGACTGCTTTGCGCCGCCTTGGTTCCAGCGTGCCGGCCAGACGGTCTCAGGCCGGGTCTTTGCCCAGGCGTTCCATGGCGTCGGCCAACCAGTCGGCTCGCAGGGCATCCGGCGCCGCCGGTCGCACCAGCCAGCCGCCCTGCGCAGGCGTCACGCGGGCCTGACCGTCCTGCCAGAGAAGCCACGCCAGCCATGCACATTGCGGCGCCGTGGGCAGCTGGCCGGCGGGCGAGACGAGCAAGGCGGTGAACACCGAGGCATCGGCCACCAACACCCCATCGCCGCTCAACTCTCCACCCACCGAACGCGCCAGCGCCGGCAAGGCGGCAGCGGGGTCCACGCGTGGGCCCAGCACCTGCACCGCCTCGCGCAGCAACGACGCGATGGCCGCGCCGCGCAGCGCTTCGGCCTGCAGCAGATCGGCGTGGTCCCACCGGTGCCAGTCCACCTGCGGCTCGGCCCCACCCACGGCGCGCGCCGCTTCGGCGAATCGGTGCAGGGCCTGGTCGTGTGCACCCACGTGCACCGCGGAGCCCACCATGAGCAAGGCGGCCAGCCGGTTGGCCAGCAGCCGGCTTTGCTGGGCCAGCAGCTTGTCGCGCATCAGGCCGTCGCGCTCGCTGCGCAGTGCCGCCAGTTCCAGGGCGTTCTTCAGGTCGGCACGCAGGCTCTCCAGCTCCCAGGGTTTGTTGATGTAGCGGTAGATCTCGCCGGTGTTGATGGCTTCGATCGCGTCGCCCAGCTCCGAATAGGCGGTGGTCAGCATGCGCACGATGCCGGGGTAGTACTCACGCGCGTGGCGCAGCAGCTCGTTGCCGCGTTCACCGGGCATGCGTTGATCACACACCAGCACGGCCACATCGGCCCCATGGGCCAGCAGCACGGCTCGGCCCTCTTCCACCGATCCGGCGGTGAGCACCGGGGCCAGCGGGCTGACCAGGCGCTCGAAGTACTTCAACGCCATGGCCTCGTCGTCCACATACAGAATCTTCGCGGGTGTCATCGGGTCTCCTCGACCGGTGTGTCGTCAGTCGACGGTGGGAAATAAAGGGTCACGGTGGTGCCCTGGCCCTGGAGGGAGTGCACGGCGATCTCGCCGCCCAGGGTGGTCATCACGCGCTGGCAAAACAGCAGTCCCATGCCACTGCCACCGCTCTCGGCGCGCGTGGTCACAGGCTCGCGCGTGAGGCGCTGCAGCACCTCGGGCGCGATGCCTGGACCATTGTCGATCACGCGCACGGCCGGCTGCGGGCTCAAGCCCGGCACCATGGCGACGCGATGCAAGGCGATGTGCACCCGGGGTTGGGCCGGTGGATCGCCACGCAATGCGATCAGCGCGTTCTTGACCAGCGTGCACAGCACCAGGTAGAGCAGGTCGCGCCGCCCGGGCAGCGTGAAATCGGGCTCGAGCTCGACCGAGAGCCAACCGGACTCGCCGGCATCGAAGGGGTATTCGTCCTGCACTGCGCACACCAGTTCGCTGGCGCGCAGGCTGGCGGAAGTGTCGCCCCGGCTGGCATCGCGCGCGGTCTGCACGAAGGTGGACACCAGCGACTGCGCGTACTCGGCGCGCCGCTGCGCGGCTTCGATCATGAACAACACATCGCCTGGTTTTTGCTGGGCGATGTAGGCCATGCCGCCGCTGGCCTCGGGCTGGTCGCGGTGGTTCTCGCGCATCGCCGAGAGGTAACCGCGCACGGTGGCCAGGGGTGAGGTGACCTCGTGCGCCAGAAAGCCCAGCGTTTCGCGCAGGGCCGACTCGCGCCGTGCGATCAGCGACTGCTCGCGCGTGCGGCGCACGCTCGACGCCAACGCCTCGCGCAGCGCCTGGCGGGTGAGCGCGTCGTCCAGCGGCTTCTCCAGGATCTTCTCCACCTGGCCCTGGTTGACGGCCGACATGGCCACGTCCTTGTCGGCGTAGGCCGACACCAGCAGCCGCGCCACATGGGGATAGAGCCGCCGCACCTCGCCCAGCAAGGCAACGCCGTCGCGCGCCGGCATGGCGTAGTCGGTGAGCAGCACCGCCACTTCGTGACCACGCTCGCTCAGCAGGGCGAGCGCCTCGTCCACGCTGGCGGCGGTCAACACGGTGAACTCATTGCCGTAGAGGCGGGCAAACCATTTGCAGGCCTGAGGCTCGTCATCGACCATCAGGACGGCATGCGGGCCCCACAGGCCCCGCGCTGCACCGGTGTCGTCAGCGTTCATGCGGGCCTCGGCAAATCAAAGGTGAATTCGGTCCAGGCGCCCAGCTCGCTCTCCACCACCAGCGTGCCGCCGTGGCGCTGCACGATGCCGTAGCTCACGCTCAGGCCCAGCCCGAGGCCGGCACCCACATCGCGCGTGGTGAAGAAGGGCTCGAACACGCGCCCGAGGTTCTCGGGTGCGATGCCGGTGCCGTTGTCGCGCACCGACAAAAACAAACGCTGCTCACGCGCCACCACGGTCACGGCGATGCGCGGCTGTTCACGCTTGGCAGCCTGCAGGGCGTGGGCGGCGTTGCTCAGCAGGTTGATCAGCACACCGATGATGGCGGGCTCGTCGCCCAGCACGTGCGTGTCCTGCGGCAACTCCACCGGCACGTCGATGCCGTTGAGCTCGTAGCCGGCCAGCCGCAAGGCCGAGCGCAGCGCATTGCCCAGCAAAAAAGGGCGCTGCGCGTCCTGACCGGGCTTTTGATACGCGAAAGTCTTGAGGTCGGAGACGATGTTCTGGATGCGCTGCATGCCCTCGCGCGCATCACCCAGGCTCTCCTTGAGCATGGCGTCGCCCTCCACCCCCGGGCAGGTCAGGCCCATGTCGATCGCCATCAGGCTGTAGTTCACCGGGTTGTTGAGCTCGTGCAGCAGCCCGGCCGACAAGGTGCCGATGGCGGCCATCTTCTCGCGCTGGATCAGCTGGCCTTTGACCTCGGCCAGCGCGGCATTCGTCCTTACCAGCGCTTCGTTTTTTTCCGCCACCTGCCGCTGCAGCGCGAACATGTTGTAGCGACCGCGTTCGTTGAAGTAGGTGCAGAACGAACTGATGGTGGCCGAGAACAGGATGAAGAGCGATACGCCCGCGAAGCGGTTGAAATCCTGCAGCCCCAAGGGGTGGGAGTAGCAGGCAAGGGCGTACAACGCGTAGGTGAACAGGCCAAAGGCCAGGCTCTCGATGAATGCGATGGGAAGGATGATGCCGGTCGCATACAGGGCCAGGTGCAAGCCGACGAAGTAGATCGAACTCACGCCATCGGTGACCCAGATCATCCAGGCAATCATGACCTGCGGCAGTGAGAGCCACACCAGGGTGAGCGGACGCACCCAGCCCAGCCCCTTGCTGGAGTGCAGCAACGCAAGGATGGCCAGCGTCAGGACGGCAACCACGAAGCGCGCGGGCGCCAAGGTGGAGAAGGCTTCAGGATACAGCGTGTAGTCCAGCCCCAGGCCCATCAACACCAGCACGATGGAGACGATCGCACCGGCCTTGCTGTAGGACAGCCGGAACTCGCTGAGCTCCTGGTGATAGGGAGAAAGTGCGGATGGACTCATCGGCAAGTGAGCGCTCAAGCCGGCCCCGGCACGCAGAACTCCGCAAAGACATTGACGCCCGTGGCGTCCGTGAACAGCCGGGTATCCTCGCGGGGCTGCGGCAGCACAGCCTCAAGGCCAGCTTCATCGCGGTAAATGAGATGCCACTCCAGAAGGTGTTCCATCACGTTCTTTTGAGGGTTGGACGAATGCACGTTGGTGACCATCACCAGACCGCCCGGCCGGGTGCGCGCCACAAAATACTCGAGCAGCCGCGAGCAAACCTTGTCGGAGAGGTAGTCGAAGAGTCCGGCGCAATACACGAAGTCGAAGACGCCCTCATCCAGACCGTCTTCGCGCTTGGACGCTCGCTTGAGCAACTGGTGCACAGACTCCTGCACGTACTCGACCTCCACCTTTTTGCCCCCCTGCTTGGCTGCGCGTTCAATGCAGGAACGCGTGTACTCCAGCGTGGGCTCACTGAAATCCAGAAGGGTGAAGGAAAGGCTCTCCGCGTTGGGATCCGAGGCGATGAAGCGCTGGATTTCAACCGCCGGACCACACGCGACGTTGAGCACCCGCGCCTTGCGGCCCGCCTCCTTGGCCTGAGCGGCCACGCGACCGAGGTATTCCACCAAGATGTCGATGCGGTTGCGGTGCGCCTGCGCAACCGCCGCCTTCAAGAAAAAGGCGTTGATGATCTGGAAGTAGGTGCTGTTGCCCTGGCGTGGATCGGCCAGGATCTGGTTCACCATCTCGTAGTCGCCCGCGTAGCCGAGCGGTTTTGCGAAGGTGCGGTACACGAAGGGCGCGCGCAACAGCAGCGGGTGCAACGCCGTCTGAGCAAAGTTGCGGTGTGCAACTGCATCTTCCTCCGGGATTCGTGAACCCTCCTCCTCCAGCCACACGAAATACTCCGCGCCCTTCTTCATGATCGGCTCGGCAAGCTCGTCGAAGACATCAGATCTCAGTCGGCCATCGGCCTCGCGGGGCAAAACAGACGACATGTCTGCCTGATCCGCCCAGCGCGCGGTCTCGGCCAGAAAAGCACGGAACTCGCTGATGGTGACCTGGTAGCTTTGCTTGACCTTGAAGCGCGATTCCCAGTCGGCAACGAAGCGCATGGCTTCGTCGTGCACCTTGCTGACGTCACCGCGGATCGCGTTGAGGTCCGACCACTCGTCAATGAGGGCCACCGACACCACCGCCATCAGACCGGTGTTGAGCAGGCTCACCACCACCGCCTTGCCCTTGTAGAGGTTGCTGTCGCCCGAGCGGATGGTCAGCTCCCCGAGCACCTCGCTGACCTGCACGATCGAGTACGGGTTGTAGATCTCCATCACCAGAGAGCGGCGCTGCAGGCTGGTCAGGGTCCCGCGGGCGCTCTCGCCCTGGCTGTTGCGGAAGGTGACGACGTGATCGAATGGGCGCTGAAGGTACACGGTAGGACCGGTTGACTGTGTTGAGGATCGGTTGCGATGCACCGATCCATGGAAAAACCCCCCGGGGCACAGTGTAGTCACCCGCCCCAGGGCTTCAGCACCGCAGTCAGGCGATCACAACAGCAGCGAATTCACACGCTTGACATACGCCGCTGGATCGTCCGGCAATCCGCCCTCGGCCAGCAGGGCCTGGTCGAACAGGATGTGGGCCAGATCGTCGAAGTGTTCGCTGCTCTCCAGCTTCTTCACCAGCGCGTGTTCGGCGTTCACCTCCAGGATGGGTTTCACATCGGGCGCAGGCTGGCCGGCCTGCTTGAGCATGCGGGCCAGCTGGGTGGAGAGGTCGCCGTCTTCGACCACGAGGCAGGCCGGAGAATCCACCAGGCGCGAGGTCACGCGCACGTCCTTGGCCTTGTCCTTCAGGCTGTCCTTCAGGCGTTCCAGCACCGGCTTGAACACTTCGGCCGCGGCCTCAGCGGCCTTCTTTTCGTCTTCGTCCTGCAGCGCCCCCAGGTCGACCGCCCCCTTGGCCACGCTTTGCAGCGGCGTGCCGTCGAACTCGGTGAGGAAACTCAGCGCCCACTCGTCCACCCGGTCGGTCATCAAGAGCACCTCGATGCCCTTCTTGCGGAACACCTCGAGCTGCGGGCTGTTCTTTGCAGCGGCCAGGCTGTCGGCGGTGATGAAGTAGATCGTGGCCTGACCTTCCTTCATGCGGGCCTTGTAGTCGGCGAGCGAGGTCAGATCACTCCCTGCGGTGCTGGCAAAACGCAGCAGCTTGGCCAGCTTGTCGCGGTTGGCAAAGTCCTCGCCCAGGCCTTCCTTGAGCACCGCGCCGAACTCGGCGTAGAAGCCGGCGTACTTCTCCACGTCCTTGCTCATGTCGTCGAGCATGGCCAGCACGCGGCGCGTGTTGCCTTCGCGGATCGCCTTCACGTCGCGGCTTTCCTGCAGCAGTTCGCGGCTCACGTTGAGCGGCAGGTCGGCCGAATCGACCACGCCCTTGACCCAGCGCAGGTAGGCCGGCATGAGTGCTTCGGCCTCGTCCATGATGAAGACGCGCTTCACATACAGCTTGATGCCGGCCTTGCGGTCGCGGTTCCACAAGTCTTGCGGTGCCTTGGCCGGAATGAAAAGCAGCTGCGTGTACTCGGTGCTGCCCTCCACGCGGTTGTGGCTCCAGGCCAGCGGGGCCTGGGTGTCGTAGCTCAGGTTCTTGTAGAACTCGGCGTACTGCTCGTCGCTGATGTCCTTCTTGCTGCGCGCCCACAGCGCGTTGGCCGAGTTCACGGCTTCCCACTCGTCGAGCTTCACCTGCTCGCCCTTCTCGGCGTCCCACTCTTCCTTCTGCATCAGGATGGGCAGGCTGATGTGGTCGGAGTACTTGCCGATGATGGACTTGAGCTTCCAGCGGTCGAGGTAGTCGCCGGCGTCTTCGCGCAGGTGCAGGATGACGCTGGTGCCGCGCGCCGCGCGCTCGATGGTCTCGACTTCAAAGTCGCCGGTGCCGCCGCTGACCCAGCGCACGCCCTCGGCCGCCGGCAGGCCCGCGCGGCGGCTCTCCACGGTGATCTTGTCGGCCACGATGAAGCCCGAGTAGAAGCCCACGCCGAACTGGCCGATGAGCTGGGCGTCCTGCTTCTGGTCGCCACTGAGGTGGCTCATGAAATCCTTGGTGCCGCTCTTCGCGATGGTGCCCAGGTGGTCGATGGCCTCCTGCGCGCTCATGCCGATGCCGTTGTCGGTGATGGTGATGGTGCGGGCCTCGGTGTCGAAAGCCACGCGCACGTCGAGGTTGGGCGCGTCCTCGAACAAGGCGGCGTTGTTCAGGCCTTCAAACCGCAGCTTGTCGCAAGCGTCCGATGCGTTGGACACCAGCTCGCGCAAAAAGATGTCGGGGTTGGAATACAGCGAATGGGTGACCAGGTGCAGCAGCTGCGCCACTTCGGCCTGGAACGACAGGGTTTGTTTGCTCATGGGATTTCGTTGAGAAGAAAGAGGGGGACGCCCTGGAAGGGCCGGCGCGAGGCGGAATTATGGGCGGCCGCGGCGATTTCAAGCGGGCCGGGTGTGGACCTCAGTCGACTTCCACCACCGATGGCGCCAACCATTGCACCAGCTGCTGCGCCACCACCGCGCTGGACAGCAGCTCCAGGTGGCCGGTGCGGTAGACCGTGCACTGGCTGTCTTTGGCAAACACCAGCTTTCGCGCGGCCTCATCGTGCTGGCCCAGCGCGCTGCGCAGGGGCACCAGGCCGTCACCCGTGAGGCGGTCGGCCAGCAGGCCGCGCTGGGGTGCGAGCGTGGCGGCCACGGCGAAGCAGGCCACACCTTCGGGCAGTGGCAGCGGCACGCGGTGGTCATGGGGGGAATCGAACCGGCCCCGTCCCTGCCAGTCGTCGTCCAGCACATGGCCGTGGCGCAGGTCGGTGATGCCGGCACTGCGCAGCATGCCCAGGCGCGTGAACGGCAGGGTGAAGGGCGAGGCGGAGAGCAACACGTCCACCCCGTGGCCAGCACGCTCCAGTGGCGCCCCGTGGTGCGGCGTGCCGAGAAACACCAGGTGCTTGAGTTGCGCAGGCCAGTGGTGGCCCATCTGCCGGCCGTAGAACACGGCGGCGCGCGCCAGCAACCCGCCCATGCTGTGGCCGAGCACGGTGATGGATTCAAGCGCCGGCCACTGGGCGACCAGGCGCTCGAGCTGGCCGGCGAGTTCGCGGCCGTTGATGGACGTGTGCAGGCCGCTGTTGTACCGAGCGTAGACAGGTGTGCAGCCGATCGCCTGGGCCAGGAATGCACCGTGGTCGTGGCCGTTGCGATGCCACTGCGTGTCGTTCATGCACAGGCCGTGCACCAGCAGCAGCAGGTGGGGCGAGGTGCCGGCCAGCCGCTCGCGCAATTGCATCGGGCGGTCCATGGGCAAGGCCTGCCCGGCCAGGCGCAGTTCCATGCGCTGGGCCAGCGGGTTGTTCTGTGCGAGCAGGCGGTCACCCATCACGCCGTTGAGTGCGGCCAGCACAGCTTCGCGCCCGGGCGAGGGCTCGGGGTGGGTCGAGGGATCGTCCAGCAGCGGCAGCAGGGTCGCGAGTGCTCCATCCAGCCCGTGGCCGACCAGTTCGGTGACGCCGCGGATGCCGCGGTAGATCTGCCCGGTGAGGCCACCGGTGCGGTCGTTTTCCGTGCCCGCCGACAGGCCCAGCTTGCGTCGCACCGACTGGTGCACGCCCTCGGCAATGCCGATGACCCCGGTGGTGGCCTGCGTGGCGAGCCGCACCGCAGCCTGCAGGTCGCTGGGCCGCAGGTGGCGCAACACGGCCTGACGGGTGGTGGAGGGTTTGGCTCGGGTCATGGGCCATTGTGGCCCTCAGGGCTTTGCTTTTGTGTGTCGGGGATTGGCGTGCCCGGGTTTCACTCGGCTATTTGTGCGAGGCCGGACGGAGCGGGTGCGCGTTCTCCGACCCGGCTCGCGCAGGTCGCAAAGCGAATCAACGACTCAAAAAGCTTCGTCTGCCCGCAAATACCGCCATTGCCCCACCGGCAGATTGCCCAGCACCACCTGCCCGATGCGCACGCGCTTCAGACCCACCACGTGCAGGCCCACCTGCTCGCACATGCGGCGGATCTGGCGCTTCTTGCCTTCCACCAGCACGAAGCGCAGCTGCTCGGGGTTTTGCCACTCCACCTGCGCGGGTTTCAAGGGCTGGTCGTCCAGGCTCAGGCCGTGGCGCAGCCGGGCCAACTGGTGCGGCGGAAAAATGGCCTGCACGTTCTCGGCGATCACGCCCGCACCCATGGGGCCGTTGGGCGCGAACTGCACGCGCACCAGGTATTCCTTCTCCACGCCGCTGCTCTCGCCGATCAGCGTGCGCGCCACGCGGCCGTCTTGCGTGAGCACGAGCAGGCCGGTGGAGTCGATGTCGAGCCGGCCGGCCGGGGCCAGGCCGCGCGTGTGTTCGGGCGCGAAGCGGCGGCCATCCGCCGGCGTCTTGGCGTCGCCGCGCCACTGGCTCGGCGCGCCGATCAGCGTGGCCGCTGCCTCGTGGCCGTCTTCGGGCTGGCCGCTCACATAGCCCACCGGTTTGTTCAGCAGGATGGTGACCTGCCCGGCCTGCTGGTGGCGCGCCTGCGGCAACACGTCCACCTGCGCGTCGGGTGCCACCGGCATGCCCATCACGGCGGGTTCGCCGTTGACCAGCACCCAGCCGCGCGCGATCCATTCATCGGCCTCGCGGCGCGAGCACAGGCCCAGGTCGGCCATGCGTTTGTTGAGGCGAATTTCACCGCGCACGTTGCCGACGCGGGCCAGGTCGGGCCGGTGCGGCTGGGGGCGTGGTGCCGGAGCGGGACCGCGCTGGGGACGGTCGGTGGCTCCAAGACGGTCGTCGGCGCGACGCGGCGCGGGGCGTTCGCTCCAGCCTCGGTCGTCGCCACGCGGGCCAGCGCCAGGGCCCGTGCGTGGACGGTCTGCGTTGTAGCGCGGACGCTCGCCCTCTGGGCCGCCACGCGGGGCGCCGTAGGGCTTGACCGGTTCACGCGGCGGCTTGGGTGCCGAGGCCGACACGCTCTTCGCGCGGGCCGGACCGGGTGGGCGCACCGGCGCGCGGCGCGGCGCAAACGGATCGGCGGGTTTTTTCTGTGCTGCGCCCGGGGTGAGCTTGAGCGTGCGGGCGGGTTTGTCGGTGGTCATGGGTCGATCATCCCAGATGGGCCGCTGCGCCGGGCCGCCCCCAAGCAAGGCCAGCCCCCGCGGGGGGCAGCGACCCGCGCAGCGGTGGAGCGTGGGGGTCACGATTCATCGAGTTGCCCGGATCTCAGGGCGGCTAGGTCCAGCACACGCAAACCGCCGTATTCCACGCGGATCCAGCCCTTGGCCGCCAGCGTGGTGAGTGCCTCGTTGGTTCGCTGGCGCGACAGGCCGACGAGGTAGGCCAGCTCCTGCTGGGTGATGCGCAGCACGCCGGCCACGTTGGGCGAGAGCAGCGGGTGGAACAGCGCGGCCAGGTTGCGCGCCACGCGCAGGTCGGGACTGCCCAGGCGGTCGATCTCGCGCGCGGCGATGAACTGCCCCAGGCGCTCGTTGAGCTGGTGCATCACAAACCGGTTGAAACCGATCGAGTGGTCGAGCAACCAGTCAAACGTCTCCACAGGCAGGCCGGCCACGCGGCTCTTGCGCAGCGCCTGGATGTTGTAGCGGTACTGCTCGTGTTTGAGCACCGTGCCCTCGCCAAACCAGCCTCCCGGCGCCACGCCGGTGAAGGTGACCACCGGGCCTTGCGAGTCGTCGTTGCTCATCTTGAGCAGGCCGTCCACCAGACCGAACCAGTAGGTCACGGGCCGGCCAAAGCGGCAGATGGTGTCCCCCGCATCGGCCTCGCCCACCACCAGCGCGTCCACCGCGCGCTGACGCTCGATGGGCGTGAGGCGTTGCAGCCAGGGAATTTCGGCCAGTTCTGCCTCGGTGGGCGGGCGGGCGCGGGTGCGCAGGTCGTTGCCGGAGCGGTGGGGGGTGAAGAGGCTCATGGCGGTCTGAAAGGCGCAAACCCGTACGGGAAAGTCCTAGGAGGGATGACCCGCAATTGTCGTCGCACCGACAACATGACGTCAAACGAAGTCCTACGATCCGCTTCATCGGTGGGTGTCCTTGGCGGGACATCCCAACGTCGGCAGACCAGACCGGCCCAGGAGACACACATGCAAACGACATTCCCCCAGCTCTTGCTGGACCACGCCCAGCGCCGCCCCGACGCGCCGGCGATGCGCGAGAAGGAATACGGCATCTGGCAGACCACGAGCTGGAGCAGCATGGCCCGGCTGGTCGAAGCGCTGGCCTGCGGCCTGCACCAGGCCGGCCTGACGCGCGGTGAACACATGGTGGTGATCGGCGCCAACCGGCCCCGGCTCTACGCCACCATGCTGGCCGCGCAGTCGCTGGGGGCGATCCCGATCCCGCTCTACCAGGACGCGGTGGGCGGTGAGTGCGTCTTCCCGATCAACAACGCCGACGTGCGTTTCTGCGTGGTCGAAGACCAGGAGCAGGTCGACAAGATGCTGGAGATCCGCGAGCAGTGCCCGCAGCTCTCGCACATCTACTACGACGACCCGCGCGGCCTGCGCAACTACGACCAGCCCGGCCTGGGTGGTGTGGAGGAACTCATCGCCGCCGGCCAGGCGCATTCCAAGGCCCATCCACAGCTGTTCCGCGAGCAGGTGGCCGCCTGCCGCCCCGATGACGTGGCCGCGATGTTCTTCACCAGCGGCACCACCGGCAACCCCAAGGGCGTCGTTCACACCCACAACACCCTGATCAACCGGGCCGACGTGGGAGCGCGCTTCGACAAGCTCACCCCCGCCGACGAGGTGCTGGCCTACATGCCGCCGGCCTGGATCGGCCAGAACATCTTTTCTTACGCGCAATGGCTGGTGGCCGGCTACGTGGTGAACTGTCCGGAGTCCGGCGCCACCGTGACCATCGACCTGAAGGAAGTCGGCCCCACCTACTACTTCGCACCACCGCGCGTGTTCGAAGGCCTGCTCACCAGCGTGATGATCCGCATGGAAGACGCCGGCGCCATCAAGCGCGGCATGTTCCGTTACTTCATGGACGTGGCCCAGCGCGTGGGCCCCACCCGCATGGACGGCAAGTCCATCGGGCTGGTGGATTCCATCAAGTACCAGCTGGGCGACTGGCTGGTCTACGGCCCGCTGCGCAACAACTTGGGGCTGAGCCGCGTGCGCGTGGCCTACACCGCCGGTGAAGCCATCGGACCCGACCTCTTCAGCTTCTACCGCTCCATCGGCATCAACCTCAAGCAGCTCTACGGCTCCACCGAAACCGCCGTGTTCGTCTGCCTGCAGCCCGACCACGAGGCGCGGGCCGACACCGTGGGCGTGCCCTGCGAGGGCGTGGAGATCAAGCTCAGCGAGTCGGGCGAGATCCTGGTGAAGTCGCCCGGCCTCCTCAAGGGCTACTACAAGAACCCGACCGCCACCGCCGAGGTGCTCACGGCCGACGGCTGGTACCACACCAGCGACGCCGGCTTCATCGACGCATCCGGCCACCTCAAGATCATCGACCGCGTGAAAGATGTGGGCCGCCTCATGGGCGGTGTGCACGATGGCGCCATGTTCGCGCCCAAGTATGTGGAGAACAAGCTGAAGTTCTTCAGCTACATCAAGGAAGCCGTGGCCCTGGGCGACAAGCGCGACCGGGTGTGCGTGATGCTCAACATCGACTTCGAGGCCGTGGGCAACTGGGCCGAGCGGCGCAACCTCTCGTACGCCGGCTACACCGACCTCGCGCAAAAACCCGAGGTGTACGAACTCATCCGCGACTGCGTGGAAAAGGTCAATGCCGACCTGAGCCGCGACGAGCTGCTCGCGGGCAGCCAGATCAGCCGCTTCCTGGTGCTGCACAAGGAACTGGACGCCGACGACGGTGAGCTCACCCGCACGAACAAGGTGCGCCGCGGCTTCATCAGCGAGCGCTACGCCGCGCTGGTGGACGCCCTCTACAGCGGCAAGACCGAGCAGTACATCGAAACCCAGGTGAAGTTCGAAGACGGGCGCAGCGGCTCGGTCAACGCCACCTTGAAGCTGGGTGACGCCAAGACCTTTGCCCCGGTGAAAGCCGCAGCCTGAAGCACCAAGACCATCCCATGAGCAAGAAAATCGGCGACGTCATCCTCGACGTGCACAACATCAGCCTGCGCTTTGGCGGCGTCAAGGCACTCACCGACATCAGCTTCAACGTGCGCGAGCACGAGGTGCGCGCCATCATCGGCCCCAACGGCGCGGGCAAGAGCTCCATGCTCAACTGCATCAACGGCGTGTACCAGCCACAAGAGGGTTCGATCAGCTTTCGCGGCCAGACCTTCAAGCACATGAACAGCCGCCAGGTGGCCGAGATGGGCATCGCGCGCACCTTCCAGAACCTCGCGCTCTTCAAGGGCATGAGCGTGATCGACAACATCATGACCGGGCGCAACCTGCGCATCAAAAGCAACCTGCTCGCGCAGGCGTTTCGCAATCCGTTCGGCATCGGCGGCGCGCAAAAAGAAGAAGAGCAGCACCGCGAGTTCGTCGAACACATCATCGACTTCCTGGAGATCCAGGCCTTCCGCAAGACGCCCGTGGGCACCTTGCCCTACGGCCTGCAAAAGCGCGTGGACCTGGGCCGGGCTCTCGCCATGGAGCCGCAGGTGCTGCTGCTGGACGAACCCATGGCCGGCATGAACGTGGAGGAGAAGCAGGACATGAGCCGCTTCATCCTCGATGTGAACGACGAGTTCGGCACCACCATCGTGCTGATCGAGCACGACATGGGCGTGGTGATGGACATCTCCGACCGCGTGGTGGTGCTCGACTACGGCAAGAAGATCGGCGACGGCACGCCCGAAGAAGTCCGCAACAACGAGGAGGTGATCAGCGCCTACCTTGGAACCAGCCACTGAGCGAGAAACACCATGGCATTTTTCCTTGAAGCTCTTCTCGGCGGCCTGATGGCCGGCATGCTGTATTCATTGGTGGCGCTGGGCTTCGTGCTCATCTACAAGGCCTCGGGCGTCTTCAACTTCGCGCAGGGCGCCATGGTGCTGTTCGCGGCGCTGGCCATGGCGCGTTTCTCGGGCTGGGTGCCGGGCTGGCTGGGTATCGAGGACAAATTTCTGGGCAACCTGATCGCCTTCCTCATGGCCGGTGCGCTCATGTTCGTGCTGGCCTGGCTGATCGAGCGCCTGGTGCTGCGCCACCTGGTCAACCAGGAAGGCGTGACGCTACTGATGGCCACGCTGGGCATCACCTACTTCCTCGACGGACTGGGCCAGACCATCTTCGGCTCCAACATCTACCAGATCGACGTGGGCATGCCCAAGGACCCGATCTTCCTGTTCGAAGGGATCTTTGAAGGCGGCGTGCTGGTCAACCTGGAGGACGTGTACGCGGCCTGCGTGGCGGCCTTGCTGGTGGCCGTGCTCTCGCTGTTCTTCCAGAAGACCTCCACCGGGCGTGCGCTGCGCGCCGTGGCCGACGACCACCAGGCCGCGCAGTCGATCGGCATTCCGCTCAACCGCATCTGGGTCATCGTCTGGTTCGTGGCCGGCATCACCGCGCTGGTGGCCGGGATCATCTGGGGCTCCAAGCTGGGCGTGCAGTTCTCGCTCACCACCGTGGCCCTGCGCGCTCTGCCCGTGATCATCCTGGGCGGCCTCACTTCGGTGCCCGGCGCCATCATCGGCGGCCTGATCATCGGCGTGGGCGAGAAGCTCTCCGAGGTCTACCTCGGCCCTTATGTGGGCGGGGGCATCGAGATCTGGTTTGCGTATGTGCTCGCGCTGGTGTTCCTGCTGTTCCGGCCGCAAGGCTTGTTCGGCGAAAAAATCATCGACCGCGTCTGAGTCCGAATTCCTTGTGGGTCAGATCACGATTTGCGCAGCCAATGTTCTCTGACCCCAACTGAGTGAAAACACCATGTTCTATCGTGAAAACGGTCAATTCAAGACCTCCTACCGCGCCGACCAGCAGATCTTCCCGATCGCGCAGGACCGCTGGGTCATCCTCGCCTTCATCGCATTCGCCTTCATCGGCGTGCCGATGCTGGTCGATGAGTACATGTTCCGCGCCATCCTCATCCCCTTCCTGATCCTGGCGCTGGCCGCGCTGGGCGTGAACATCCTGGTGGGTTACTGCGGGCAGATCAGCCTCGGCTCGGGCGCCTTCATGGCCGTGGGCGCCTACATGGCCTACAACACCTACGTGCGCATCGAGGGCATGCCACTGATCATCGCCCTGCTCTCGGGGGGCTTCTTCGCCACGCTGGTGGGCATGTTCTTCGGCATTCCCAGCCTGCGTGTGAAGGGTCTCTATCTGGCGGTGGCCACGCTGGCTGCGCAGTTCTTCTGCGACTGGGCGTTCCTGCGCATCGGCTGGTTCACCAACAACACCGCCTCGGGCTCGGTCTCGGTGTCCAACCTCTCGGTGCTCGGCTGGACCATCAACACCCCGATGGAGAAGTACCTCTTCTGCCTGGGCTTTCTGGTGGTGTTTGCGCTGCTGGCCAAGAACCTGGTGCGCTCGGCCATCGGCCGCGAGTGGATGGCCATCCGCGACATGGACGTGGCCGCCGCCGTGATCGGCATCCGCCCCATGTACGCCAAGCTCAGCGCGTTTGCGGTCAGCAGTTTCATCATCGGTGTGGCCGGTGGCCTGTGGGGCTTTGTGCACCTCGGCTCGTGGGAGCCTGCGGCCTTCTCCATCGACCGCAGTTTCCAGCTGCTGTTCATGGTGATCATCGGCGGCATGGGTTCGATCATGGGCAGCTTCTTCGGCGCGGCCTTCATCGTCGTGCTGCCCATCTTCCTGAACCAGTTCCTGCCCGCGGTGGGCTCGCTCGTCGGTGTGGAGATCTCCACCGCCGCCGTCTCGCACACCGAGTTCATGGTTTTCGGCGCGCTCATCGTCTGGTTCCTGATCGTGGAACCCCACGGTCTGGCCAAGCTCTGGAGCATTGCCAAACAGAAGTTGCGGCTCTGGCCCTTTCCGCACTGAGTTCGGAACGGCGTGGGCCGTCCGACATCCAAGGGTCATGGTGTGTTTTGTGTTGATCGGTGTTTGATTCTTACTAGGAGACAACGAAATGAAGCTGCGAAATCTGGTTCTGTCCGTGTCCATCGCGTGCGCCGGCGTGTCCGCCGCGCTGGTGGCGCCCTCTGCCATGGCGCAAGCCAATGAACAGTTCTTCCCCGTGCTGGTCTACCGCACGGGCGCCTACGCGCCCAACGGTGTGCCGTTCGCCAACGGCTACGTGGACTACCTCAAGCTGGTCAACGAGCGTGGCGGCATCAACGGCGTGAAGGTGTCGTTTGAAGAGTGTGAAACCGGCTACGCCACCGACCGCGGCGTGGAGTGCTACGAACGCCTCAAGGGCAAGAACGGTGGTGCCACGGTGTTCCAGCCGCTGTCCACCGGCATCACCTTCGCGCTCACCGAAAAGGCCCCGGGCGACAAAATCCCGCTGATCACCGCCGGTTACGGCCGCAGCGAGTCCGCCGACGGCGGTGTGTTCAAGTGGAACTTCCCGCTCTCGGGCACCTACTGGGTGGCCGCCGATACGCTGATCCAGCACATCGCCAAAAAAGAGGGCGGTCTGGACAAGCTCAAGGGCAAGAAGATCGCGCTGGTCTACCACGACAGCCCGTTCGGCAAAGAGCCCATCCCGCTGCTGCAGGAGCGCGCCGCCATGCACGGTTTCTCGCTGAGCCTGCTGCCCGTGACGCACCCCGGCGTGGAACAGAAAGCCACCTGGCTGCAGATCCGTCGCGACCGTCCGGACTACGTGCTGAACTGGGGCTGGGGCGTGATGAACTCCACCGCACTGAAGGAAGCGCAAGCCACCGGCTACCCGCGCGAAAAGATGTACGGCGTGTGGTGGGCGGGTGCCGAGCCGGACGTGAAAGACGTCGGCGCGGGCGCCAAGGGCTACAACGCCATCATGATGCAGCACGGTGCCGAGCCCAACGCGGCCGTGGCCAAGGAAATCCTGAGCAAGGTGCACGGCAAGGGCCAGGGCACCGGACCGAAGGAAGAAGTCGGCCAGGTGCTCTACATGCGCGGTCTGCAGGCGGCCATGCTGGCGGTTGAAGGCGTGCGCGCTGCGCAGGACCGCTACGGCAAGGGCAAGGTCATGACGGGTGAACAGGCCCGCTGGGGTTACGAGAACCTGAACCTGACCCAGGCCAAGCTCGACGCGCTGGGCTTCAAGGGTGTGATGCGCCCGATCTCCACCAGCTGCCAGGACCACATGGGTGCGTCATGGGCCCGCGTGCACACCTGGAACGGCAGCAATTTCGAGTGGACCTCCGACTGGCTGCAGGGCGATGAGCAGATCATCCGCCCGATGGTCAAGGCCGCTGCGGACAAGTACGCCGCCGAGAAAAAGCTGACCCGGCGCACCGGCGCCGACTGCCAGAGTTAAGAAGCACCCCCGCCGCGCTGCGCGCGACCCCCTCAAGGGGGCGACACCTGGGGCCGGCAAAGCCGGACCCGCGGTGTCCCACGGTTGAGAGACCGTGGCGCTCGCGGCGCCATTTGAAAGACCGGCGTGCCGTGTCTTTCAAATGGCTCCCAAGGAACACACCATGACGACTCCCACCAACGTCCTCAACGTCAACGGCATCGAGGTCATCTACAACCACGTGATCCTCGTGCTCAAGGGCGTCTCGCTCAATGTGCCCGAGGGCAAGATCGCCGCCGTGCTCGGAGGCAACGGCGCGGGCAAGACCACCACCCTGCGCGCCATCTCCAACCTGTTGAAGGCGGAGCGTGGCGAAGTCACCAAGGGCAGCATCGAGCTGCGCGGCGAACGCATCGAGAACCTCAGCACCTCCGACCTCGTGCAGCGCGGCGTGGTGCAGGTCATGGAAGGGCGGCATTGCTTTGCCCACCTCACGATCGAAGAGAACCTCATGACCGGCTCCTACACCCGCAAGGACAAGGCCGAGATCGCGCGCAACCTGGAGAAGGTTTACAACTACTTTCCGCGCCTGAAAACCCGGCGCACCAGCCAGGCGGCCTACACCTCGGGCGGTGAGCAGCAGATGTGCGCCATTGGCCGCGCGCTGATGACCAACCCCAGCGTGATGCTGCTCGACGAGCCCTCCATGGGCCTGGCACCGCAGATCGTCGAAGAGGTGTTCGAGATCGTGAAGGACCTCAACCAGAAGGAGAAGGTCACCTTCCTGCTGGCCGAGCAGAACACCAACATGGCGCTCAAGTACGCCGACTACGGCTACATCATGGAGAGCGGCCGCATCGTGATGGACGGCCTGGCCAGCGAATTGCGCAACAACGAAGACGTGAAAGAGTTCTACCTCGGCATGGGTGGTGGCGAGCGCAAGAGCTTCAAGGACGTGAAGAGCTACAAGCGCAGAAAGCGTTGGCTCGCATAGTCCACCCCCGCGCCGCGCCTTCGGCGCGTCATCCCCTCAAGGGGGCGATGCCTGCGGCCCGGCAAAGCCGGTTCCGCGGCATCTCTGGTCCCAGTCACCTCAACCGCACATTGCACCCATGGCACAGACCGAATTCTTCGACAACCTCGAAACCCGATCGCCCGCCGAGCGAGAAGCGGCCCAGATGGCCGCGCTGCCCTTGCAGATCGCGCACGCGCAACGCAACAGCGCGGCGTTTGCCGACATCCTCAAAGGCGTGGACGCCGCCAGCGTCAACAGCCGCGCCGCGCTCGCCCGCCTGCCGGTCACGCGCAAGAGCGAACTGCTGGAGCGCCAGAAGGCCTCGCGTGCGCAAGGCGGTGATGCGTTTGGTGGCTTTGCCGCGCTGGTGCGTGGTCCGGGCATGTCGCGCGTGTTTGCCAGCCCGGGTCCGATCTACGAACCCGAAGGCGCGGGGCGCGACTACTGGCGTGCGGGCCGGGCATTGTTTGCCGCGGGCTTTCGCGCAGGTGAGCTGGTACACAACAGCTTCAGTTACCACATGACCCCCGGCGCGTTCATCCTGGAGTCGGGCGCCCACGCCGTGGGTTGCACGGTGTTCCCGGCCGGCACCGGCCAGACCGAGCAGCAGCTCGACGCGATGGTGGACCTCCAACCCGCCGCCTACACCGGCACACCGAGTTTCCTGCGCATCCTGCTGGATAAAGCGAAGGAGGCGGGCACCGACATCCGCAGTCTCACGAAGGCGTCGGTGGGTGGCGAAGCCTGCCCGCCCAGCCTCACGGCCTGGTTCAAAGAACAGGGTGTGGACGTGTACCAGACCTACGCCACCGCCGACCTGGGCCTCGTGGCCTACGAGACGCAGGCGCGCCAGGGCCTGGTGCTCGACGAAGGTGTGATCGTGGAAATCGTGCGCCCCGGCACGGGCGACCCGGTGCCCGAGGGCGAGGTGGGCGAACTGGTGGTGACCACGCTCAATACCGCGTACCCGCTGGTCCGTTTCGGCACCGGCGACCTGTCGGCCATCTTGCCGGGCACCTGCCCCACCGGCCGCACAGCGCCGCGCATCAAGGGCTGGATGGGCCGCGCCGACCAGACCACCAAGGTGCGGGGCATGTTTGTGCATGCCTCGCAGGTGGCCGACATCGCGCGGCGGTTTCCGCAGGTGCACAAGGCGCGCCTGGTCATCAGCGGCGAGATGGCCAACGACCAGATGTGCCTGAAGGTCGAAGCGAGCGAGGTCGACGACACGCTGCGCGGCCTGATCGAGACCGCCGTGCGCGACGTCACCAAGCTGCGCGGCGACGTGCATGTGGTGCCACCGGGCAGCCTGCCCAACGACGGCAAGGTGATCGAGGACGCACGCAGCTACCAGTAGTGGGAGTAGTACGGAAGGCGTCAACGGACGGCTGGCTGCGGTGCAGCAAAGGGTTTTCCCAGCCGGGCAGCTAAGTAATTTCCGCGATTTCCCGACGCCACCCGGGGGATACGATTCACGGGTTCACTAAACCCAGCTGGAGATCTCCATGAAAACCTTGCTCGCTGTCGCCTTGGCAGCCACCGTTTCCACCGGCGCTTTTGCGCAGGCCTTCCCCGCGAAACCCATCACGTTCGTGGTGCCTTTCGCCGCCGGCGGCCCGACCGACCTGGTGGCCCGCCGTCTGGCCGAAGCCATGCGCGCTCCGCTGGGTGGCGCCAACATCGTGGTGGAAAACGCAGCCGGCGCCGGCGGCACCATTGCAGGCACCAAGGTGGCCCGCGCCACACCCGATGGCTACACCCTGCTGGTCTGGCACATCGGCATGGCCGCCACCACCAGCCTGTACCGCAAGCAACAGTTCAAGCCGCTGGAAGACTTCGAATACCTGGGCATGATCAACGATGTGCCCATGACGCTGCTGGGCTCGCCCAAGCTGCCGGCCAACACCTACCGCGACTTTGAAGCCTACATCCGCGCCAACGGCGGCAAGCTCAACCTGGCGCACGCCGGCCTGGGTTCCGCCTCGCACATCTGCGGCCTGATGTGGCAGTCGGCCGTGAAGCTCGACAAGTCCATGACCACCATCGCCTACCGCGGCACAGGCCCGGCCATGAACGACCTCATCGGCGGCCAGGTCGACGTCATGTGCGACCAGACCACCAACACCACCGCTCAGATCGAAGCCGGTCGTGTGAAGGCCTTCGCCGTGACCACCGCCAAGCGCCTGGACGGCCACAAGTTGCTCAAGGACTACCCGTCGATGCAGGAAATGGGGCTGAAAGAATTCAACCTGACCATCTGGCACGGCCTGTACGCGCCCAAGGGCACGCCACCCGAAGTCACCAAGCGCCTGAACGACGCGCTGCAGGTGGCCCTGAAGGACCCCGCTTTCATCAAGAGCCAGGAAGACCTGGGCGCCATCGTGGTGAAAGACAACCGCGTGACCCCCGCCGGCCACAAGGCGTTTGTGGCCAACGAGATCACCAAGCTCAAGACCGCCATCGACGCCGCCGGCCAGTTCGCCGACTGAGCGTTGATCTCGCCCTGAATACAGCCCGCCAGCGCGGGCTGTATTTGTTTGGGCCGTGCGCTGTCTCCCGCGAGAACAGGCACGGCAACCGCTACATTGACCCGCACAACCACATCAGGAGACAAGCATGAAACTTTCCCGTCGCACCCTCGTCGCACTCACGGTGGCCGCCACCACCCTGCCCGGGCTGGTGGCCGCACAGTCCGCCTGGCCCGGCAAACCGATCCGCATCGTGGTGCCGTTCGCACCCGGCGGCACCACCGACATCCTGGCGCGCACCCTGGCGCCCGAGCTGACCAAGGCCCTCGGCCAGCCCGTGGTGGTGGAGAACCGCGCGGGCGCGGGCGGCAACATCGGCGCCGACCTGGTGGCCAAAGCCCCCAACGACGGCTACACGCTGCTCATGGGTACGGTGGGCACACACGGCATCAACAAGTCGCTGTACTCCAAGCTGCCCTACGACCCGCAAAAGGACTTTGCCCCCATCACGCTGGTGGCCGGTGTGCCCAACGTGATGGTGATGAACACCAAGCGCGCGCAGGAACTCGGCATCAACAGCGTGGCCGACTTCGTGAAGTACGCCAAGTCCCGCCCCGGCAAACTCAACATGGCGTCCAGCGGCAACGGCACCTCGATCCACCTGGCCGGCGAGCTGTTCAAGTCGCGCACCGGCATTTTCATGACGCACATCCCCTACCGCGGATCGGGCCCGGCCATGACCGACATGCTCGGTGGCGCCATGGACGTGATGTTCGACAACCTGCCTTCGGCCATGCCGCACATCCAGGCCGGCGGCCTGAAGGCCTTTGCCGTCACCAGCGCCGTGCGTTCCAGCGCCCTGCCCGACATTCCCACCGTGGCCGAAGCGGGGCCACTCCCGGGTTTTGAAGCCAGCTCCTGGTTCGGACTGCTCGCACCTGCCGGCACACCGCCCGAGGTGGTGAACCGCCTGCAACAGGAAACCGCCAAGGCGCTGGGCCTGCCCGCGGTGAAAGAACGGCTCGTGGCCCAAGGCGCGATTCCCAGCGGCAACACGCCACAGGAATTCGCCAAGTTGATCGAAGCCGAGATCGCGAAGTGGGCGCCGGTGGTGAAGGCGTCCGGCGCGAAGGTGGACTGACCCCCGCCGCGCTTCGCGCGACCCCCTGACAGGGGGCGATGCCCACGGCCCGGCAGAGCCGGTTCCGTGGCATCTCTTGGTGAAGGCATCGCGCTCCGGTGCGCGTGTCCCACCCCAGGGACACCGAGGGTCCGGCCCCGCCGGCCCCAGGTGTCGCCCCCTCCCGCCGCAGGCGAGAGAGGGGGGAGGCGCCACAGGCGACGCGGGGGGTGCTTCTTCTAGACCCCCCAGACGATCTCGACCCCCGCCTTTTCGCAACGCTCCAGCATCTCGATGAACGGCGCGCTGCGCATGCGCAGGCTCACCTGATCGAACACCGGTGCCACGTCGCCGCGGGCCGCGGCTTCTTCGATCTGCCTCTTCTGGTCGGCTTCTTCGAGCACGATCGCATCGCGGATGGCCTGAATGGCGGCGGGCATCTGCTGGTGCATCACCACGCCCGGGCCTGACGGATCTTTGCCGAGAATTTCCAGGAGGCGCTTGCCGTGCTGGGCCAGCATGACCAGGTCGCCGGTCTCGCGGGATTTGAATCGGTACAGGGACATGGTGTCTCCTTGTTGTGGTTTCGCTGTTTCACCAGCGTACTCCATACGGGCAGGGGTACGACACAGATGCGGGTAAACCCGATTGAAGCTGAATAATTCAAGTCTAAACTAATTAGGCATGAACACTCAAGACACGGTACTCCAGCGCATCCTGTGCATCGGCGGCGGCCCGGCCGGCCTCTACTTCGCCTTGCTGATGAAACAGCGCGACCCCTCGCTCACCGTCACGGTGGTCGAACGCAACCGGCCGTTCGACACCTTCGGCTGGGGCGTGGTGCTCTCGGACCAGACGCTGGGCAACCTGCGCTCGGCCGACGCCGAATCGGCCACGCTCATTGGTGAAGCCTTCAACCACTGGGACGACATCGAGGTGTTCTACAAGGGCGGCCGCGTGCGGTCGGGCGGTCACGGCTTCTGCGGCATCGGGCGCAAGAAGCTGCTCAACATCCTGCAGGACCGTTGTCTGGCCCTCGGTGTGAACCTGGTGTTCGAAACCGACGTGACCGACGACCAGGCGCTCGCGGCGCAGTACAACGCCGACCTGGTGATTGCCAGCGACGGCCTCAACAGCCGCATCCGCACCCGCTACGCCGAGACCTTCCAGCCCGACATCGACACGCGCGAATGCCGCTTCGTCTGGCTCGGCACCAAGAAGACCTTCGACGCCTTCACCTTCGACTTTGTGCAGACCGAGCACGGCTGGTTTCAGGCGCACGCCTACAAGTTCGACGGCGAGACCTCGACCTTCATCGTGGAAACGCCCGAAGCGGTGTGGAAGGCGCACGGCATCGACCAGATGGAACAGGCCGAGGGCGTAGCGTTCTGCGAGAAGCTCTTCGCCGACCGGCTCGAAGGCCACGCGCTCATCAGCAACGCGCAGCACCTGCGCGGCTCGGCCAACTGGATCCGCTTTCCGCGCGTGATCTGCAAGACCTGGGTACACCAGATTGAAGTTGCTGGTCGCCAGATACCCATCGTGCTCATGGGCGACGCCGCCCACACCGCCCACTTCTCCATCGGCAGCGGCACCAAGCTCGCGCTTGAGGACGCGATCGACCTGGCCAACGAGTTCACGCGCCATGCCAACACCGACGTGGCCGAGGTGCTGCAAGCTTACGAAGCGCGGCGCAGCGTGGAGGTGCTCAAGATCCAGAACGCCGCGCGCAACTCCACCGAGTGGTTCGAGAACGTGGACCGCTACACCGGCATGGAAGTCGAGCAGTTCGCCTACTCGCTGCTCACGCGCAGCCAGCGCATCAGCCATGAGAACCTGCGCCTGCGCGATCCAGGGTGGCTGGAAGGCTACGAAGCTTGGTTGCAAGCGAAGGCCGATCCGGCGTCGGGCCGCCCCAAGCCGGATCAGCCCCCTCGGGGGGCAGCGACCCGCGCAGCGGCGGAGCGTGGGGGCTCACACCCGCACCCCACGCCGCCCATGCTGCTTCCGCTCACCGTGCGCGGCCTCACGCTAAAGAACCGCATCGTCGTCTCGCCCATGGCACAGTACAGCGCGGTCGACGGCGCGGTGGGCGACTACCACCTGGTGCACCTGGGCGCGCGCGCCCTCGGTGGCGCCGCGCTGGTGATGGTGGAGATGACCAGCCCCACGCCCGAGGGCCGCATCACACCCGGCTGCCCCGGCTTGTGGAACGACGCGCAGCAAGCCGGCTTCCAACGCATCGTGGACTTCACCCACAGCAGCCACGCACACATCGGCATCCAGCTCGGCCACAGCGGGCCCAAGGGTTCCACGCAGCTCGGCTGGGAGCGCATCGACGAACCCTTGGAGAGCGGCAACTGGCCCGTCATGTCCGCCAGCGACGTGCCCTACGGCGAGCAGAACCAGGTGCCGCGTGCCATGACACGCGCCGACATGGACTCACTCACCGCGGCTTTTGTCGAATCGACGAAGCGCGCAGCCGCCGCCGGCTTCGACTGGCTCGAACTGCACGCGGCCCACGGCTACCTGCTCTCGGCCTTCATCTGCCCGCTGACCAACCAACGCACCGACGAGTACGGCGGCACGCTGGCCAACCGCTGCCGCTACCCGCTGGAGGTGTTTGCCGCCATGCGCGCCGCGTGGCCAGAGGACCGGCCCATGAGTGTGCGCATCTCCGCGCACGACTGGGCCCCCGGTGGCAACACGCCCGACGATGCGGTCGAGATGGCGCGGCTGTTCAAGGCCGCCGGATGCGACGTGATCGACGTGTCCTCGGGCCAGACCACGCGCGCGGCCAGGCCGGTGTACGGCCGCATGTACCAGACGCCGTTTGCCGACCGCGTGCGCAACGAGGCGGGCATCCTGACCATGGCGGTGGGCGCCATTCAAGAGGCCGACCACGCCAACAGCATCATCGCCGCCGGCCGCGCCGACCTCTGCGCCGTGGCACGCCCCCACCTGGCCGACCCGGCCTGGACCCTGCACGAGGCCGCGAAGCTGCAAACCCGCGCGCTGCAATGGCCGCGGCAGTACGAGAGTGGGCGCGACCAGCTCTACCGCGAAACCGCGCGTCAGCAAGCCTTGAAGGAAGCACAACCATGAGCCTCAACGGAGAAGGCAAGATCACGAGCCAGCCGCCGGGCCGCCCCAAGGCAGGCTCAGCCCCCTCGGGGGGCAGCGGACCTCGCGCAGCGGGGGAGCGTGGGGACCTGTTGGACCTGGAAGCCCGCGCCCACAGCGAACACGCGCACGAGTTGCGCCTGTGGTTGCGGTTGCTCACCTGCTCGCAGCTGATCGAAAAGCGCGTGCGCGCCGGCCTGCGCGAGCAGTTCGACACCACGCTGCCACGCTTCGACCTCATGGCCCAGCTCGAGCGCCACCCCGAGGGTTTGAAGATGAAGGAGCTCTCGCACCGGCTCATGGTCACCGGCGGCAACGTCACCGGCATCACCGACCAGCTGGTGAACGAAGGTCTCGTGGAGCGGCTGGACGTGGACGGCGACCGCCGCGCGTTCCGCGTGGCCCTCACCGAGCACGGCCGCACCACCTTCACCGAGATGGCGCGCCAGCACGAGGAATGGATCGTGGACGCCTTCCAGGGCCTGAGCCCCCGCGACCTGGAGAGCCTGCACAAGCTGCTGGGCAAGGTGAAGGCTCATCAACTCGACATCAACCAGCGCATCGAAGCATGAAACACCCCATCCCCGACCACAACCCCATGCGCGGCCAGTACACCGCCATGGCCGACGCACGCCCCAGCCACTTCGCACTCAGCGTGAACGACGGCGTGGCCACCGTCACGCTCAACCGGCCCGAGCGCAAGAACCCGCTGACTTTCGAGTCGTACGCGGAGCTGCGCGACTGGTTCCTGGCGCTGCAGAAGAGCACCGACATCAAGGCCGTGGTGCTCACCGGCGCGGGCGACAACTTCTGCTCGGGCGGTGACGTGCACGAGATCATCGGCCCGCTCACCACCATGACCATGCCCGAGCTGCTGGCCTTCACGCGCATGACCGGTGCGCTGGTGAGCGCCATGCGCGCCTGCCCGCAGCCCATCGTGGCCGCGCTGGACGGTGTGTGCGCCGGTGCCGGCGCCATGATGGCCCTGGCCTCCGACCTGCGCCTGGGCACGCCACAAGCCACGGTGGCTTTCCTGTTCACCCGCGTGGGCCTTGCCGGTGCCGACATGGGCGCCTGTGCCCTGCTGCCGCGCATGATCGGCCAGGGTCGCGCCAGCGAGCTGCTGTTCACTGGCCGCGCCATGACCGCCGCCGAAGGCCACGCCTGGGGCTTCTTCAACACGCTGCACGACACCGCCGCGCTGCTGCCCGCCGCGCACAAGCTCGCCGCGCAACTCGCGCAAGGCCCGACCTTCGCGCACGGCATGACCAAGACCATGCTGCACCAGGAATGGGCCATGACGCTGGACCAGGCGATCGAGGCCGAAGCGCAGGCGCAGGCGATCTGCATGCAGACGCAGGACTTCAGGCGTGCGTATGAGGCCTTTGCAGCCAAGCAACGCCCCGTGTTTAAAGGGGACTGACCATGAACCCCCACGCTCATCACTTCGTGTATTCACTGCCCCCCACAGGGGCGCTGGCCTCCCTTGGGGCGGCCCGGCGGGAGTCCTGATGGTCGCCTTCGAACACCCCCACGGCATGCACCCACCTCTATCGCAGTGGGAACTGCCCTTTTTCGACGCGCACCACCGCGACATGGCGCCGCGCCTGGCCGACTGGGCCGCGCTGCAGGACGTGAACGAGAGCGACGACCGCGCCGCCTGCAAGGACTGGGTGGCGCGGCTGGGCGAAGCCGGTTGGTTGCGCTACTGCGTGCCCGCCGCGCACGGCGGCGCATTGCCCGCGCTCGATTCGCGCTCGCTGGTGATCCTGCGCGAGACACTCGCTTTCCATTCCCCCCTGGCCGACTTTGCGTTTGCCATGCAGGGCCTGGGCAGTGGTGTGATCACGATCGCCGGCTCACCCGCGCAACAGGCCAAGTACCTGAGCGCCGTGGCCAGCGGCCAGAAGATCGCGGCCTTCGCACTGAGCGAGCCCGACGCAGGCTCCGACGTGGCGGCGATGGCCACACAAGCCGTGCAGACCGCCGGCGGCTGGTTGCTCAACGGCACCAAGACCTGGATCAGCAACGGCGACCTGGCCGACTTCTACGTGGTGTTCGCCAAGACCGACCCGCAGGCCGGCGCGCGTGGCATCAGCGCCTTCATCGTCGAAGCACATCAAGCCGGCCTCAACAGCAGCGAACACATCCACGTGATGGCGCCGCACCCACTGGCCACGCTGCGTTTTGCCGACTGTGCACTGGACAACGACGCCATGGTTGGCCCGCTGCACGGCGGCTTCAAGCTCGCCATGCAGACGCTGGACATCTTCCGCGCCTCGGTGGCCGCCGCCGCGCTCGGCATGGCGCGCCGCGCATTCGCGGAAGCGGTGGCGCAGGCCAAGCACCGCAAGATGTTCGGCCAGACCCTGGCCGACTTCCAGCTCACGCAGGCCCGCCTGGGCGAGATGAGCGCCCTCATCGACGCCGCCGCCCTGCTCACCTACCGCGCGGCCTGGCAGCGCGACTGCAGCACCACGCAAGGCATGGGCACGCCGGCCTACACCACGGCGGCCGCCGCCGCCAAGCTCACCGCCACCGAGAACGCGCAGCGCGTGATCGACATGGCGCTGCAGATGTTCGGCGGACGCGGCGTGCAGGTGGGCCAGAAGATCGAGAGCCTGTACCGCGACATCCGTTCGCTGCGCATCTACGAAGGTGCGAGCGAAGTGCAACTGTTGATTCTGGGAAAAGCGGCATTGAAATGAACAAAGTTGCCATGCCTTCCGCACAAGTCGACCACTTTGTGCACGACCACCTGCCGCCACCCGGGCAGTGGCCCGAGCTGCGCTTTGATCGGCCGGAGCTGCAACTGCCTGCGCAGGTCAACGCGGTGCAGGCGCTGTTCGAGCGCGCCACCGCCGCCGGCCACGCCGACCGCCCCCTGTTTCGCAGCGACGAGCGCACGCTGAGCTACGCGCAGGCGCAGACCGAGGTCAACCGCATGGCCAACGTCTTCACCGTGGAACTGGGCCTCGTGCCCGGCAACCGTGTGCTGCTGCGCGGTGGCAACTCGGTGGCCATGGCGCTGGCCTGGCTGGCCACGGTGCAGGCGGGTTTGATCGCGGTGGCCACCATGCCGCTGCTGCGCGCCAAGGAGCTCGGCGCCATCATCCACAAGGCGCAACCCGTGCTGGCGCTGTGCGACGTGAAGTTGCAGGACGAACTCAAAGCGGCGCTCGCGGCCGACACCACGTCCGCCGGCATGACGCTGCTGGTGTTCAACACGGGTGATGCCGAGGTGCCGCAATCGCTGGAGGCCCTGGCGCGTCGCCAGTGCGCCCACAGTGCGCCCTGCCCCACCGCCGCCACCGACATCGCCTTGCTGGCCTTCACCTCCGGCACCACCGGTACGCCCAAGGCCGCCGTGCACAGCCACCGCGATGTGCTGGCCGCCTGCGAGACCTGGCCGCGCCACGTGCTGCGCGCCACGCCGGACGACATCGTCATGGGCTCACCGCCATTGGCCTTCACCTTCGGCCTGGGCGGCCTGCTGGTGTTTCCCATGTGGGCCGGCGCTTCGGTGTACTTTCCGTCCGTGCCCTACACGCCCGAGGGCATGGTGCAGCTCATGGCCCGCGTGGGCGCCACCATCTGCTACACCGCGCCCACCTTCTACCGCCAGATGGCCGCGTTCGCCAAAGTGCACGGCATCGGAAAGCTGCGCATCAGCGTGAGCGCGGGTGAGGGCCTGCCCGACGCCACGCGCCAGCTCTGGAAAGAAGCCACCGGGCTGGAGATGCTGGACGGCATCGGAGCCACCGAGATGTTCCACATCTTCATTTCGTCGCCACCGGAGTCGGTGCGCCGCGGCGCCATCGGCCAGGTGGTACCGGGTTACCAGGCGCGCGTGGTGAACGACGCAGGTGAGCCACTGCCGATCGGCGAAGTGGGCAAGCTCGCCGTGATCGGCCCGACCGGTTGCCGCTACCTGGACGACGAGCGCCAGACGAGCTACGTCAAGGGCGGCTGGAACCACCCCGGCGACGCCTTCCGCATGGACGCCGACGGCTACTTTTTCTACCAGGCGCGCACCGACGACATGATCATCACCGCCGGCTACAACGTGGCCGGCCCCGAGGTGGAAGCTGCCTTGCTGGAGCACCCGGCGGTGGCCGAGTGCGGCGTGGTGGGCAAGCCCGACGAGGAGCGCGGCCAGATCGTGCTGGCCTTCGTGGTGCTCAAGCCTGGCCACCCAGTCGACGCAGCGCAGGTGAAAGCCTTGCAAGACCATGTGAAGCACAGCCTGGCCCCGTACAAATACCCGCGCGAGGTGGTTTTTGTGAGCCAACTCCCGCGCACCGAAACCGGCAAGCTGCAGCGCTTCGCGCTGCGCCAGCAAGCCAATCCGAATGACACCCCCCACGTCGCCTGACGGCGCCTCCCCCCTCTCTGGCGCCTGCGGCTTGGAGGGGGGCGACACCTGGGGCCGGCGGAGCCGGACCCTCGGTGTCCCTGGGCTGCGATGCAGCGCTCGCGGCCTGGCTGATGCACTACACCACCTTTGTTCTGTTCTTGACTAACCACTCCGATATGAAACACCTGCAACCGCCCGGCTGGGCCTCCCCCAAGGGCTACGCCAACGGCATCGCCGTGCGCGGCACCCACGTCTTCGTGGGCGGCCAGATCGGCTGGAACGCCAGCCAGACCTTCGAGAGCGACGACTTCATTGCGCAGACGCGCCAGGCGCTGCTCAACATCCGCGATGTGCTGACCTGTGCCGACGCCGGGCCGCAGCACATGGTGCGCATGACCTGGTACATCACCGATCGCGTCGAGTACAACGCCCGCCTGCGCGAACTCGGCGAGGCCTACCGCGAGGTGATGGGCAGGAACTTCCCGGCCATGACCTGTGTGGAAGTGAGTGCACTGGTGGAAGCGCGGGCCAAGGTGGAGATCGAGGTGACGGCGGTGGTGCCGGACTGACGCAAGCGGCGCCCACAAAAAAGCCCACCTCGAAGGTGGGCTTTTTGATGAGCGGGCGGACCCGCTCGGGCGCAACGCTCAGGCGGCGCGGCGGCGGCGGGCGAAGCCCAGACCGGCCAGGCCCAGACCCAGCAGGGCCAGCGAGCCTGGCTCGGGCACAGCTCGGTTGGCGCTCCAGGCGATGTTGTCGAATTCGAAGGCGTAGTTGGTGCTCTTGAAGACGACGCTGTCAAAGCCTTCGGCCAGATCGATGTTCACGTAGTAGGTGCCAGCCTGGCCCTGGTTGCCGGTGGCAGCCGGGGTGACATTGGTGCCGTTCAGTGAACCCACGGAGAGACCGTTGTTGAAGAACTCCATCGTGTTGAATGCATCCACCGAGCCCCACAGCAGACCGAAGTAAAACTGGTCAGCGCTGAAGTTGATGGTGATCTTGGCGTTGCTGTTGGCGTTGGTTGAACCGGTGGTGAGGTAGCGGGTGGTGTCCGCACCATCGGCTTGGTCGGTACCGCCGGCACCAAAACCCACGCCGTTGTCGCCCGACAGGAAGGGCGCTGCGTAGATGCCGTTGGCGCCTCCGGTCACGAAAGCTGCGTTCGGGGTCACAACGACGGAGCTCAGGTCCGTGCCCTGGGGCATGTCACCGTCCAGGTTCCACTTGTTCACACCGGTTGGTGCACCACCCACCGACGAGAACACGGTCGGGGCTGCGGAGGCAGCGCCCACGGTGGCGACCAGAGCGGCGGCGAGAGCAATCTTGGCGAAGGAGGTCATGTGATTAGGTTTAGTCAATGCACTTTTCGTGCGAGATAGACATTACCTTGCAAGACGCGGGCCAACTTGGTGCACCCATGATTCGTAACGGTTTGTCAGAAAAGCCCACTCATGGCCTGCTGCTGCTGTCAAATTTTTCGACAGTTTTTCATCGGGTTCACGCTTCACACCCTCTGCGAGCCCAGCACTTGACTAGCACGCCACCCAGGCGTTCGGAGCGGCGCAACACCACAAACCCCCACCAACGTTGTGGCTTGCAACCGTTTCTGATTTCCCTCCAGAATGTTTTTCCCGAAAAGTGGTTTTCGGGAATCTAAAAACCCTCAGAGGAGACAAGCATGAAAAGCAAGAAACTGTTGCTGGCCTTGATGGCCTGCGGCCTGGCCACCAGCGCGCTGGCCCAGGCCGGCAAGGACAACCTGTCCACACTCAAGCAGATGAAGGTCTCAGGCGTTGACCTGAACATTCCACCGGTCCCGCAGGAAGGCAGAAACGCCGATGCGATCCGCGCCAACCTCAAGGCCGTGAAGCTGCCCCCGGGCTTCAAGATCGAGCTCTACGCCGTCGTCCCCGACGCGCGCCACATGGCGGTGGCCCCCAGCACCAACATGCTCTTCG